>JACLAA010006019.1_pt1 | contig 55574 bp, 30 predicted proteins | sample 8027891 | NCBI WGS metagenome assembly JACLAA01 (sample SAMN15724900, study PRJNA655200) | protist metagenome | isolation source: fluorescence activated cell sorting (FACS) single amplified genomes of... | place: Spain: Blaines Bay Microbial Observatory, Mediterranean Sea | collected 2016-01-19 | reverse complement strand
GAAGAAGAGGGAAGCGTCTCTGCCACTGCTGTTGACAATACTACTACTAATAAAACGACCACCGAAACGACGACGATGAATTCTGCAAGTTTGCTAAAAACGAAAACGAACACGAAAAGTGGCATCGAAGATATCTCGCACTTGGTTTCGAAAGCGCACGCGCTGATATGCGAGTTACGATTGTTATCGCGCGTCGTACCAGACGAGTGGAAAAATAACAGAAAGAGCAACAATAATAGCAGTAATAATAAATACAAACCAATCTTGTTCGATTTCAAGTATTTAGAAACGCCGGAGAAGATTGAACATTCGATTTCGAAATCGGCGACGTCGAGACGGTTGGACGCGGAGTTTAGGAGGAAGTACGAAAAGCTTTTAGAGAGGTATTATTTGGCGTTTAATGCGGTTACAACTTGGTACAAAGCGTTCGTAAAGTTTACCGAGGACGTGGAGATTGGTGTATACGGAAGCGAGACGATTGAGACGCTTTTGACGAATCGAGAGGGGAAACAGCTTTTACCGGAAGCGGTGGCGTTGTTTGGGCAGATTTTGTTATCCATAGATACGACGTTCGATTACGAAGTGAAAGAACGCATAGTGGTGGCATATTATCGGTGTAAGAGGAACGCGTACGATGCCGGCGATGGAACCGCGTATTCCTACGACGCGACTCTTGCGCAGTTTGAAGACGTGGTGAAGTTGACAGAGAGGACGAAATACGGCGCTTCTTTGTCGTCCTCGATGTCGTCGTCGTTGTCATCGTCGTCGTGGTTGGGAAGTAGTACTCTTACAAGTAGCAGTAGCAACAGTGGCGGCGATAGCAAAAACAACGATAGCAATAGTGAAAACAGCTTAGAGAGCAATTTCCCGAGCGGGTACCCGCACGACGCGTACTTCTCGAGGTTTCCGGTGCCGAAACGAGCGTTATCGCTCGCGATTGGAAAACTTCGTTCGGACGATATTTATAACTGTTGCTCGGAATATTATCCAGACCCCGATCATCGGTCGATAGCGTTGTCGCAACAAGCGTCTTTGTTGGTGTCCATCTTGTGGTTCTCCCCGGAAACGTTGATGGATAAACCAGAAGTGATGCGAGAGATTGTGGAGAAACATTTTGCCGATAACTGGATCGTCAATTGGACGTTCGGTAAAACGATAGATCTGCGAATGGCATGGAAACGATGTGAGGCAGCGAACGAGGCTTTGAACATCGCGTTAAACGCAAAGAATGTGCAGAAATTATGCGTACGGTGCGATAGAAAATTCAACGAGATCTCGAAAGTCTTTCGCTCGTTTTTCGCAAAGAGGAAAATCGTCGACGAGAAGTTCGTTCTCGATAACGAAAGTTTGATTCTCGATAGTTTGCGAGATGCCAATAATTGGTTGCGCTGGTGTTTGCTGCATAACGTTTCTCAAAATACAGACTTATCATCCTCGTTTGCGTATTACGCGCCGAAAATGGAACGACAAATGGAACTTTTGCTCGACGTCGCCGAAATCGAACGCGTTACGAAACTCACGTACGCAAAGTTGTTAAAAGATAAAAACACGCGGTGGGAAAACGCGCGAGAAGAAGCAACGTCGAGAATTTCCGAACTGTCGCGCTACTTTGCTGGTTCGGAGACTTTGACTAAGTTTTCCGTGAAGAAGGACGAGAATTTGACGCACTGGTTCGCGCACATCGCCGAGCAAATAGAACAGTTGGAGCACACGCAGCCTTCGAAAACGATTCAGCAACTTTCCTCCGCGTTGCTTGAAGTCGATAACTTTCATTCCATCAACACCAACCTTCAAGCGAAAACGTACATTGCAGAGGCTCGACAGTTTTTAGAAGTCATGTTGAAAACAGCGAGCGTCGGTGAAAAAGCGTTGAATACCATCACTGCTGTTTCGGACGCCTCGTATGCGTGGTCGGTTAAAGATTCAATACGCGAAGCTTTGCGTAGTCGCATGCAACAAGATCCCTTCGCGTGTTCTAAAGTGCGTTCTTTGCTGCTCAAGCTGCGTTCAGTGCTCGAGATGCCGCTCATGCGCATCTCGAGCGACGAGCGCAGCGAAGACGTAGACGCGTGTTCAAAATTTTACAGCAAAGAAATTGCATCTTACGCGAGCACGATATTGACCGTCATTCCTGAATCCGTCTTTAAAATACTCGACGAGAAAGTGGTGAGTCTACGAACATCAGAGCTTACAAACGTACCGGCAACGATTGAAAAGCGAGAACTCACCGAGTACGCAAAATTAGAAACGAGAGAGGAACTGGCGCAAACGACTCATAACATAGCCGCGTTCGCGCGAGGTATTTTAGCGATGGAGAAAACGTTCGTTGGCGTTATTGAACTCGACCCGAGAAAACTATTAGAGGATGGCATTCGCGAGCAATTGGCGCGACGATTGGCAAAACTATTCGACGAGGAGTGTAGATTCGATGGGCACGATCGAGATTCCGCGCGAGTATTCAAAGAGAAACTCATCTCGTGCGTCGAAAGGCTCGAAGCTTTCAAAAGCTCGTTCGAATACATTCAGGATTACGTCAACGTTCGAGGATTGAAAGCGTGGCGAGAAGAGTTGGCACGAGTGAACCAATTTTGCGTCGAGCGCGAAAAACGCGCTTTGGGAAGTCCTTCGGCGAGCAGAAACGTGGGTACCTCTTCGACGCCGCGCGCGGTTGCGTTGGGAATACCGATCTTTCCTCCCACCAAAAATGAACCGGATTCGCAGACGTACATGGGTAGAATCGTTCGAAAACTGATTAAATTGACGTCTGAACCGAAATATATCGACGAAACTATGATTTTTCTTCCCAATCGATTCGCCTGGGTCGATTTCGTGAAAACCGATAGACAGAAATTGAGTTCGAGTACGTTTAAAATCGTGAATAAAGCGATTGGAGTTTCCGGTTTACGCTCGATGGATGAGTTATTGACGAATATTATCGCTCAAAGTTTGAGGGAGTGCGTCGCTGGCGCGATCGTTGCGAAGACGTTAACACGCGTTGGTGAAGGAGTAAGGGACTATCGCTTACCAAATCTGGACGAGGCATTCGTGAAGAACGTTTGCAAAGATTTACACGGTATCGGCGCGTGTTTACTCTTGCGAACGTTCGTGAATACAGAATTGAGTTCGAGCGCGAAAATCGATTCTGGAAATTTGGTAAAAGCAATTGAAAACGTGAACGACGCGATGCTGTGTGACGAAACTCAACACGTTTTGAGCGCCAAACTCTTGCCCTCGCAATCGAGATTTTACGAGGAACTCAGCGATAAGTTAAAAAGTATTGGATTCCAAACGCCTTTATTGCAAACGTACGTGAAAATTGACGAATCCGACGCACAAAAAATCAACGTCGCGGACGTTCTTTTCGTATTTCTTGAGAAATACGTCTTTCCAAACGTTGAATACTCGGAAGAATTGAAAATTCTAATCGCGAGCGAGGTGAGCGGAAGGAGCCTTTTCAGATACGACGTGTCTGCCATCATCGTAGGCATCGCGAGCTTATGCGCGCAGTTCAACGGGACCGAAACGCTCACGCAGCACATCGCCTCCGTTGGCCTCGAAATCAAATCAAGAATCGCGGCGATTGCCATGAAGAGAAGAGAGGACAAACTTTCGAAATACGCAAACGTCAAACCTCCGAAGCCGGGAGGTAGTATTGTGAGCACTCGCAAAAACATCGCCCAAGGAAACTTGGAGCGAACGTACTCGTATCCGGACGACGTGCGCAAATTGGTCGCGTACTTGGAAACTTTGTCCTATTTCGCGAACGTCGATAGAGAAGTTTTAGAAAGGTTTGTTCCTTCGTACGTATTGCACAACGCGCACTCGTATGTCGATCTCTCGTACTGATTGATTGATTTATTTAGTAGTAACCAAGCATAGTTGTAGTATATTAAAAAATCTAAATGTCAGCTGTACTACCTACTGTACTATGCATTCTTGACGGACGACACCACCGGAACGCACACGCCGTCTTTTCTTAAATCGTAAGATGCCTTTTCGTCGTCGTAAATCCAATTTCTCCTCTCTAAAGTTCCTAAATTTAAGTAAGCTATCTCCTCGCATCTGAGAACGCAAACTAAAAAATCTTCCATCGGCGCGTCAAACGCTGCGCTCTGATCTTCTCCGAACGATTTTAACTTTTCTATTTGTTTCTCTCTCAACTCTTCCGTATTTCGTTGCATCTCTCCCGCGTCCTGGGGTAATAAGAATTGACCTTTGCCGCCCGCGTTCATGTGATCCCAAAGACGGCGTCTTTCGTCTCCGTCGGAGACGAGATCCACACTCCCACTGAAGCGCCACTGGCAATTCGAATCTTCTACCCACCAACACACTTCCCCATCAGCCGTCGCTGACCCATCTTCGAGAGCTTTCGCAAACTTATTCGATTTCTTCGAACACTTCATCGATACGAGCACTTGCTCTTTCTCGCTCGTCTTCAAATCTTCAAACAACACGCTTCTCACTTTCGGTTTCCCTTGACTATTCACCGTGGCTAATTGAATGACGTACGATTGCGGAAATTCGCGTCGCATCTTTGCAATCGCCGCGTACGGAGAAGAAGTCGTCGTAGTAGCGTTCATTATTAGTATTTATTTCCTGTGGGCGTTCTTCTTCAATTCCTCTCTCAAATGCGTCTTGAAATCGTCCGTTTCTTCGGTGTCGTCCCAATCGTTTTCCCACTGCGCCACGTCTTCTTTCTCCTCGTTTTCTCTCGTCCACTCTGTTTTCGTTCGCGTTGAAGTAAAGAGAGAGAGAGAGAGAGAGAGAGAGAGAGATCGTCAGTTTTTACGCGCAAAACAAAGATCAGAAAAGAAACGAGAGAGAAGAGATCTCAAATCTTCACGCGTTACGGGATTTTAAATATGTTCTATAGAATACCTTCTTCGTTGAACTCCTCGAACTCGTCGTCGCACTCTAAATCTACGAGCTCTTTTTGCTTCTTCTTATTTTGTTGTTCTTTCGCGAGGGTTTCGTTGCTTTTAGCGTTGGTCATGACTTTCTCTCTTTACTCCTTAAAGTGTCGTTGTGCGGTACTTTCGAGCGCTCCTCCGTCTTCTCGAAGACGATAGGGTTGAATACCCTAAATAACGAGCGTTCGATTTTCTCTCTCTTTCTTTTCCTCAGAAGAAGAGAAGAAAAGTCATCATCCATCATGGGCGGAACATCGCGGCGTTCCGAGAAGGAGGAAGAGGAAGAGGAAGAGGAGACTTCTTCTTCTTTACGTCGACGAGTTCTACTTTCAAAAATCGTCGAAAGAAACGCGCAGTTGGAGAAAAAGATGTCTGAAATCTTGACGAGAAGAAAACGAACCGACGACGAGAAAGACGAGGACGATACAGACGAGTTTATCTTGCTGGAGTTTTTAGAGAGACAACGACGAGAACAAGAAGAATCAGCTTTCATCAGCTTTAGCGGTGTTACCTCTTCTTCTTCTTCTTCTTCTTCTTTGTCTTCTTCAAACTCGAAAGAGGAGGAGGAAAATGTTTTGGTCGTCGATGTGTTCGTGGAAAGCTCTTTGCGATTGGTGAACGTACAGTTGAGATTTTTAAAATTCTTGATGAAAGAAGACCAAGAAGAAGACCAAGTACAAAAGCACCGAAGTCGAATTCGAACGCGAGAAATGACGCTCATCGCGCACGCTATTGGGAGCGTGGTTTTGAACGTAGGACGCGTGGTGTCGAGCACGAACGCGAACTTTTCGAGTGTTCTGATTCAGACGCAAACGACGACGACGATAAAGACGAATAGCAATCATCGAGGAGAGGAGGAGGACGAAGGTATCGTCGTCGTCGCCGACATCGAGAGCGTATCGACGTTACTGGCGAAGGAGGTTTTAGCAGACGCGGTAGCAACGCTCAAAAAGCACGGCGGTGAGGAGGAGAGCAGCATTGATGAGAGCGACGGTGGTGGGAAAAGACTCGAAGAGAAGCAGTGGTACGCGGCGTGTGTAGTGAGAGCGATTAAGGCGTGCGCGACGCTCACGAGTTGGCCGGAACGGGAAATGGACGCTCTGGTGAATGTCTTGTTGAGAGAATGCGCGTTTTATAAGTACGAAGGTTGTGCGAGGAGAGGCGAAGTGGACGACGGTAATGGAGAGACGAAGGTGAGTGAGGATTCATATATCGGCGGGTTTGCGGAGGAGAGCGATTGGTGCTTACCACCGTCGAGCGCGTTCGAGAAAGCGGGGAAAGCAAAGACAACAATAACAGAGGTGAGCCCGGTGGAACTTTTGAAAACTGAGGCGCTCGCGGCGTTGGGGTACATGGCCAAAAGAAACCCATCGGGAATGTGTTCGCGATGGCAAATAGTCTTCCCTCGAGAGTTTTCTCCTGCGCCGAAAAAGAAGAAGAGCAGCGTTCTTCTCGCGTCGCAGAAAACGCTCGAAAAGTTGATGGTTTTCGAACGAAGCGCATCGGTTCGTTCGGCGGCGTGCTTTGCGATTATTTCGTTATTAGATTCAAGCGAAGCGAAGAAGTATTTAGCAATGGCAGAGATGAAAGAGGATAAGGGTGTAAGCGGCGGTAGCGCTGTGAGTGCTATGTCTTCCTCATCGTCGCGTCGAGCTTCGTCGGGATTCTCTACGGTATCGATGAACTTAGGGGAAAACGCAGTGGCGCTGTGCGAAACGATTTCGTACGCGTGGACCAGAATTTCAGAGCACCATTTTCGAAAACGTTTTCCTGGTGCACCCACGCCGAGTAAAGACAACATAGGAAGCGCGGACAAATGGATAAGCTGGCTGAGCATCTTGACGGAGAAAGCGGTCGATTCCTTGCCGTTTTTGAGATTGCCGAAGCGGTTGGTACCGCAGCTCGCGAACTCGATCAAATGCGCACTTTTGATTGAGTATTCCTCGTTTCCAAGCAGCGCGGTAGTGAGCGCGTTTTTCAAAGAAGCACCAATTATTCGATGTCTTGGAATCACGTTGAGTGCGAAAATCGGCTTTGAAAGTTTGGAAAGCAACGCGTCTTCTGTGGTGTTCAAATCCAGCTTAAACGCCAGAAAATACACCGCGGATGAAATGACGCTGTTTTTGCAAGCGTGCGAAGCTTTGTGGAAAAAAGCAGCCGCATCGACTACGCGCGATTCCTTGATAGACAAAGAAGTTCAGGAATCGTGCGAGGCTTTTAAAGCGCTGCAAAAGTTGGCGTCCTCTGAAAACGCGTCAAAAATTTTGTTTCCCAATCGAGAGTGCGTTTGCAAACTCTCGCCGGACGTCTTGATGGCAATTTTTGTGGCAAAATCTTCCTCCAGGGCAAATAAAGTCGCTTTCGAGAAGGTCATGCACGCGAGCGTAAAATTGCAGTGCGCGATGCTCTCCGCTGTCCTTCAAAAGAGCAGGAGGAAGAACAGCAGTTTTCTCTTCTGCGCGGAAATTCGCCGCGAGCTGTGGTGCAATTTTATCGACAACGCGCTTCCGTCGTGCCTTTCGAACACGCGATCGGATGAAGTCACGCAACTCGTAAAAATCGCCGCTTTGCGGTGTTTGAGCGAAACGACAGATTGTGTCATCAGCGATATACGATCGAGTAGTAACGGTACCGCGGAGATTTCTCGAATCAAAGCAGTGTTTGAGGCTCCTCTCGATATTTTGCGAGAAAAACATCGTCGATATCCGAGCGCAACTCGCGCGGAAGCCATGAGAACGCTCGCATCACTTCTCATCTTAGATCCGAAATATTTCGAAATGAATGAGGTTCTCTTGGGCGCGTTAGAAAGCGTCAAGAACGCTATGAATCAAGAAAGGACGCATCAAGATTTTTCAAAGACGCTGGAAATGAACGCGTCTTTGTGCGCTGCAAACATCGCCTTGTGCGCTACAAGGTTGCCGACGCCTTCTGCGGATGATAGTGATGATGTATCGATTAATAAAGAATTGACGCATTTGTTCCACGAGTGGACTATTTCGAAAGCAGACAAAGTGCGGGCGAACGTGGCGCGAGGGCTCGGACACATTGCGAAATTTCGTGACTTGGAGGATGAGACGCTTCAACTGATTTGCGAGGCGCTCTTTTCTTGCGCCTCTACGGGTTCCGCAAAAACGCAATGGAACTCTTGCGTTGCCATAAAAAACTTATTCGAAAACCAGGATGCGATCTCTAACGAAGCGTTCTCAGCAGTCAGAGGCGTCAGCAACGCCGGTGTCATTCTCACTCGACTATTACTCACTCTGATTAAAACGAGCGAGAATTTCAAAATTCGTAGAGAATCTCTCGCGGCTATTTCGCGAGCGTCGCGTACGTTTTTGGACCATCTTTCCTACGTCGATTGCATCCGAGTCGTCGTTGAAGCGCTCGTCCAAAGCGAGAAACAGTGTAGTAAACTCGTCGGAGAGTTCGAAGACGACGATGGTAACGTAACATCAAAGCGCGCTGCAGAGAAGTATCGAGAGGAGCTCAAAGCCCAAGCGATTTCGACTTTTGTTCATTTACTGTCGATTGGCGTCGTGTCTGAAAGAGGATGCACGAGAATCGTGAGAGAACATTCGTCTCATGCTCTCGAGGCAATTCGAATTGCCGTTGATATCGTAGAGACTGGTGGTAGCGAAGGAGATGGTGACAGATTCGAGAGTGCGACTAAATTCGATAAAGAGACGGTATCGACAGCGCAAACCGTGTTGAGCGAAATGCTAGGGGTGCCGGTCACCGTCCCCCGTCCCGCTGTCTTTGAAAAAGTACTTCTCGCTAAAAACGAAAACGTGCTTTCCTCGAAGCACATGCACAAATGATTCTGCGCGCAAGCTGTAATAGTATAGATAATTTAATATTAGAAATCTCAAGTTTTTGCTAAATTTAGAGCACATCTTCCGACATACCAAAGACAGTCGTCGCGCCCCGAATGTCACCGGCCGTATAGCACATTTGGTTTGGATGAAACGCCATGGCAGAGATGGCACCGAGGCGCGCTTTCGTGGTCTTATTCGTGTACAAAACTTCACCAATTTCGTTCCCTTCGACATCCCAAATTTTAATGGCGTCTTTTGTGGTACCGCCTACGATGCATGGAGCCACTGGCGTGGAGATGAGCGTAGTGAGCAATCTCTTCTTTGCCGGCAATTGAGAGCTGTGTCGACCACCTCCTCCACCCAAAGGCGACGGCTGATTCGTCTTTGCTGCACCGCTGACTCCCCCAACAACAGAATCAATCGCGTTCCCATCCAACGTCGTCCCTTCGTCATAATCCTGTCTCGCGACTGGTTTTCCAGATACGTTCACCATGAAGAACGGCTTCGCAGCGTTGCGCAAATCACAAAAGTGCACGTCACCGCTGGAGGACCCGGTGGCGACTAGATTCCCAACGCTTCCAGGTTGGAGCAAAATAGAAACTACAGAGTCTCCGTGCGTTTTAATAGCGCTCAACAAGCGAGCAGGAGTTCGTAAATCGTAAGATAATACGCTCCCATCGTTTGCACCAACCATTAAAAGTGCGCCTTCGGCGGCTAACGAAGTCGCCGCCGATGGCGTAACCAGAGACTCCAGACATAACTCACGCGACGCGTCCCAAACGTTCAAAATAGGGTTTGGGAGCGTATTTCCGGCTGAATAAAGACATCCCGCAGCTTGCTGCCAAAGAACAACGGCATTCGTTTTCGAATTCTTTGGATGGTGACTCGAATGGTGATGTCGCCAATCGGCCGTATCTTCCGCATTGTACGTTCCGTGAGTTTTGTACGCTCTCGGGCGAGACTTTAGCGTTCGCCAAGCGGCAACCAGAGTCTCTTCACCTCTTCGAAAGTAGTCTCGCCATAACTTGACGCTTCCATCCGAGCCGGCGCAAAGCAACATGGCATCATCGAGCTGATTTACGAGTGATATTTGGGTCGCCGATCTCGTCGGGAGTTGAGCATCAAAGGCATTCGTAATCGTTTTCGAAGCGTAATCAAAGACACGTATCAATCCTTTTCCGCCCGAAGATGCAATGTGAGGTAACAAAGGATGCATCACAACAGCAGTTGGCGCGTTGTGTCTTGAGTTCTGAACATTTTCATGGGACGCTATGACGTTCGTAAAATCAACCAAATTTTGCGTGGCGCGTTCTTTACCTCGATAACTTCTGTCCGATGCAGTTTGTCGACGCTTGCGGCGACGAAACGGTTCGAGAATAATTTCTTGACGTTGTTGACGTTGCGAGAGCGTCGCGCCTTCATAGAAGTAATTATCAATGTTATAGTATTTTTCGCTCGATGTGTCCACGTAATCGCCGTCGAAAAATTCCTCGTTGTTCTTTGCTCCGGCATTGTTGTTGTTGCCATTGAAAGCGTTGAAAGTGGCGTTCGCGTCTCGTCTCGCCTGCGCAAAAGAGCTTCCGTACGCGTACATGTACTCCTCCTCAACTGATGACCCTCCATCGCTGTAATCATCGTCGTACGAATCTCGATCGGCATCGCTAAAAGTTCCTTGGTCGCTGTCGCTATCCTCCGAATCTCGATCGTCGTCGTCGAAATCTGTCGTATTATCTTCCTCTGGTTCCAACAGCGATTTCGAAAAATGCTCTCGCGAAGCCTCGAACAGTCTAGAAAGTGGAGGTTTCGCCGGTCGTCCCTGGAGCGACGCTTCGTCTTCGGCTAAGTTGAATAAATCGTCATTACTTGAAGTCGGAGCCTTCGGGTTGTTTTGCTTGTTCTCGTTTGCTGAATCGTTCGAGTCTTGTCTCGCGAGCATGAGCTTGTCGCTGCTATCGCTGTGACCTCCGATCATTGACAAAGATCTTCTCGATCTGGGAGAACTGCTGATATGCATCTCTTCGTCGTTCAAAGACATACGAGCAACTCTGCCGCTCACACTTCTCGCAAGTGTTTCGGAGTCTCCCCGAGCGATGTCTGGATTCGATCCAGAGGATTTGAAAGAGTTGAACAGAGAACTGGCGACGCGCCTGAGGGGCGATTGCGGCGGTGATTGCAACATCACCGATGATCGAGCCAAAACACTCGGCGCTGGCGGCGAATTTTCAGGTCTATCGCCGCCAGAAAACGCTTGAACCGTCGTATTGATTGAAATAGAGCTTCGAGACGTGATGGAGAGTCGTCCAAGGCTTCGCGGGTCGCCGGCGGCTCGCTCTGATGTCGTTCGCTGCAACATGTTGTACTCGGGGGACCTCGAGGAGACTTTGTTCCCACTGCCATCGTCGCTTTTATTATCGATGTTATGAATATCGAGAGAGCCGTGCGAACCTTGCGGCGATGAACCGAGCAATTTTCGACCCCTTTCAAACAAACGACTTGACCAAGAATCTGCGCGCTTCAGACTTTTAGAGGCTTCTACAATGCGACCCTTGCTATCTTTACTAATTCCACCGCTGTTCGGGCCAAATTTGCTACCAAAAAGGAGTTCATGCGTCTTCCTCTGTAAATCTTCGCGTTTTCGCATTCGCTCGCGTTGAATTCTCGCTTGCCTCCCAGGTTTTGCACCAAACGTCTCCGCTCGAGTCGCCGCTAAAGAGATCGGGTGTTTCGAATGCAATTTTGAGCACAAGAGCGCGGATTGCCCGCAACTCGCGACTCGTGGTGAAGGATCGACGGCTAAATCAGCCAATGCAACCAAAACCGCGTGACTGGTTATCTCCTCGTCTCGTTGGTCGTACAGATTTTTCGTCAAAAACGATGACGAATTGCTTCGGTGTGGAAAACGTTTTCGTGGGTGCATAGGCTGCTCGTCCGTGAGAGTATCGCCGCTGCTCCCCTTCTGAGAATCCGGATGGTTTCCGTCGAGCTCGTCCTCCTCCTCATCGTTATCATCATCATCATCGTCGTCATCATTATCGCTTCCTTGAGCATTATTATTATCTTCTTTGTCCCGCAGAACGACGTTCGATTCAAATACGTCGTCGTCGTCTTCCGATTCTTCAACGTCAGAGTTCGATGTAGAAGATGAATCATCCGGATCGTCTGAATCACTTTCCGCAACTCGTCGCATGTGTGGAAAGTGTGTAACCCCATCGTGCGATCCGCCACCTGACGAAAACGAGTATCTCTCCGCAAAACCTCCTAAATTACTTAAACTTCGATGTCTTTCCTGTGCCGCACCTTTTGTTCGCTGCATTTCGATAGGTGTTGCCGCTTTGAGATCTCTGTGATCATCAACCGCAGAATATCGCCTCTGATGACGTGCAGACGGTTTTTGCAAACCTGCTGCTCCAGAGTTTCCCATCGGTCGCGCTGAAACGCTCATTAATTCATTGTCGAGGCCGACGATATTACCACCGCTGTTTCCAACCGAACCGCCTCTCAATAATCGTCTCTCCTGTTGCTTCGATTCGCGGCGTTTCCTCCATTTTTGCGCAGTTGCTTGGAAAGTCTCTGAATGTCCTCTCGCAAATCGTCCAATCGCAATAGCCATTTCACACCTAGTACTCGTGCACGAATCCGAAGAAAGTTTCGAAAGTATCGCTCCGATAGCCTCGCGCTCGTCGCTGTGTTGTTGTCGGCGCAACCCAAGTTCGCGTTCGTGTTCTTCGTGTCGTCTCTGTTGTTCTTCATCCACGTCATTCGCCGAGATTACTCCTGTGCCATCGTACACGCTTTCACCGTTTTGTTGTTCGACACTGCCAATGCCTACCCCGGTAGATCCCGAGTGCCCGTGATGTTGCTTACCTTCGTCGGAGCCCTCGCCCGCGATGCCGCTTAGCTTTCTTCCGAGCAACTCGGCTTCTGATTCAATCTTCTCGACTCTCGATAACGATCTCGATTGCACTCTAGAACCCCTCGAAGACGGCCGCAACATGCTATCGTTGCTACCGCCTTGCTGATGTTGCGTTTGTGGAAACCCCATGGATGCCATTTTCAAATCTTCCATTTCTTTTCGTCTCTTTTCCTTTGCTTCTCTTTCTTCCGGGACATCAATCATCACACCGAGCGCGTACGCAGCCGCCGATCGCGCGTCCGGACTCTGATGCGAAAATGCATTCGATAGTACTTTTACAGCGCCAGCTCTAAACGCAATTCGCCTTGCCTCGACGTTATCTTCACACAATTTTGCAAGACACAAACACAACCATTTTGCGAGTAACGGACTCGTCGCCTCTCTCGTACCTCGAGGATCGCACGCTCTCGAGATATGCGCGAGCACAACATCGACAAGACTACCTTTTAAGCACGCGCTCTGGCCTTTCGGGTGATTGTCGCAAACGGATGCTAAGACGAACGCCGCCATTGCTCTTTCCTCGGCTGGAATGTTTGGCGCGTCGAGAAATCGAATGAAATACGTGTGTCCGGAATCTTTGACCAAATCGACTTGACAACTGCGATCAAACGCAAGAATCTTGGTCCAAATGAATACCAAAATCTGTCGCAAATCAGGCGCAGTCGTTTGCAGAAGCTTCAAGACGTACGGAAAAATACCGACGGATAACGCAAGATCGACCGCCCAGGGACCCATGTCGAGAAATCGACCTAACAAAACGAGCGCCCGAAGACGGTGAGATTGCGAAAGCAAAACTTGCAAAACAATCGGAAGTTGTTCAGGTGGATCTTTGGAATTATCACCGCGTTCAAGCCACACTTCGAAGGCTGTGAGCTGCTCCGAAAAGAACGAATTGGGCGTAAAGTTTGGAAAGGCTTGCTGGGAGGGATCTTGTTGTTGCGCGCCGTTCGTCCCGGCGGAGGCGCTTTGCGAAGCTGCCATTCTCTTCTCCGCCTCAATCAAATCGGGAATTTGGAGCAAACAATTCTCAACCGCCATATCCCAGGCAAGCCACATCGGATGCTGGTGCGTTGGTGGCAACTCAGGAATGGAAACTGGAGTACAATCGTTCGCGCGCATTATTCGCTCCGCCAATAAGAAGTTGCGGAACAAACTTGCCAGCAATAAATCCTGTCGAAAGAGTTGCTGAAAGAGCGGACGAGGCAACACGTTCCACGCAATTGTATCCGTAATCGCTGTAAAAATCCAGTTGAGTTCACCCAGTGGTGTTTTCCTATTATTTTGTAAGCCTGGAATTTTATCGATGATATCTTCGCTCACGCCGCTTTCGCCTTTCAAAACAGACCGACTCACGAACCATTGCAACGCGATTTTAATTGGTGTCGTCAAACACGCCGTGAAAACATCCGCGGGAAGCTCTACACTTTGTGGTAAGCTTTCATCTTCCGAGCAAGCGGCAAGAACGATACGTTCCTCTCTAATTGGTGGAGCCGGCGTCGGCGGACGCGTCGGCAACGGTGGGAAGTTAGAAGCGTTGAACGCGCCAGACGGCTTCGCGCTTCGCACTCTCCCTTCAGTCTCGATGTTTTCTCTATTATTGATGTCGTTGCTATTCTTTTCGTTGTGACCGTAATTGCTGTTGTTATCTTTATTGGTGTTTGTCAAGTCATCCATGGTGCCGTCGTAGTTTTCGCTCACCGCTGCTAGGTTTTCCCCGGAAGCCGAGCGTCGTTCCTGTTGCATTTTACTCTTCTCTTCTTCCATCCGCCGCCGTTTTCGTTCTTCGTTGATCCATAAAAACGACTTGACGATTGTACCTGCGCTCGAACAATCGAATAAATAAATTGCCGGCGCTCCCGTCCACTGTTGCACGTCGTACAAAGAGAGCGGAATGTATTGCGTGTAATTTTTATTGAACACCCACACTTCGCCGTTTTGCGTCGGGCGAGGGACGCCGTGGCCGTTATAGTGGAACAAAACTCTCTCGTTCTTTGCACTTCTTCGACACGAGAGACACAATTTTTTCACGTCTTCTACGGTTGGATCGAGCTGCAATCTATATTTCGCCCGAGGTTGCCATCGTTCGTATTGCGCTTGCAAAGCTTTCCCGATGGCGTCGAGCGCCTTTTGCGGCGGCGTCGCTAACGGGTTGATCCAACACTGCGCTCGCGCGCACGGCGATACTTTCAAACAGTCTGGAGGATCAACTCCAATGTTCAAGCAAAGCACCAATGCGACTGATGTCGTCTTCATGCGATCCTTCATCCTCCACGTCGAGACGATGTTACTGTTATAATTAGTCGACATTGTCCCATTACCTAAATTCGGCGGCGTCGCCGTTCTAAGATCGCCGTTACTGTTATCTCTACTACTATTCAAAAGCGAAGGCATCGCTTCACGACTACTACTCGTTTCCGCTTGCTGCTGTTGCTGTTGTCTTCGTTCCCTCGCACTCCTCAACGCCGCTTCAAAATCATCTTCCAAAAAATTCGCATAAATCGTCGAAGTCGAGGTCATCGTCAATCCGCCCTCGTCTTCGCTTCCTCCTTCGCCTCCTCCGAAATCCAACTCGTCCTCCTCGCCGTCGTAGCTAAAATCATCCTCGATGGTTAACTTTTGCAAGTAATTCGACCGCTCTCCGTTTAACAACATCTCTCCGTATTTCTGTTGCGCGGCCATTTGTTCCTGTTGTCGTAGCAGTTGTTGTTGCTGATTCTCTTGCCCGACGCTTCGTCTCTGCTGATTTTTCGCGAAAGCGGCGCCCCCGCCAACAACCCCAAAAGCAGTATTCTTTTTCTTCAAAAAAGACGACGAAGTATCGTCGCTCAACCGCATCAAATAATTCTCCATCGCTTCTTTCCTCGCGCGTCGTAAAGCTCTCATCTTCATCCGCCTCACCGATTCTCGATTCTCGTAGACGTCTCTCGTAACTTCCGCGAACTCGTGCCTCGATTCCGCGAAGAATATCGGTTGTTGTTGTTGTTGATGTTGAAATTGTTGGTGTTGGTGGTTGTACTGGTGGTGTTGCGTGCTGTTATTACTCGTGTTCGATGAGTGCGAGCGTTGTTGATGATGGTGGTAGTTGTTGTTGCTGGTCGTTCTTCTGTTATTCGTGTTGTTGTTGTTGTTGTTGTTCCGGTGATGATGACTGCGACGAGAATCCGTCGAGCGCGGCGTCTCTTCGGTGTACGACGACTCGTCGTCGTCGTCGTCGTCGTCGTCTTCGTCGTCATCGTCGTCTGCACTCTCGACGTTGTTGTTGCTTTTCTGATGATGATGATGCGCTCGCTCGTGATTGGCTTCGAAACCACCACCCGCACTCGTCGTCGTTTTTATCGCGCCTCCTCCTCCTCCTCCTCCGCCGTTCGAAGCCTCGATTCCTCCTGGAGTTTCTGCCGCCGACATGAGATGATTTTACGCCTCGAGATCAAGCAGATCTCTTCTGTTTCTTCTTCTGAATTGCGTTTCTTTGCGCGCGATACACGATGGGTTTTCTAAGAAATTTATGGAGAATTCGAAGCGCAGAAAAGACAGAAAAAACAGAGAAGAAAACGGTGCGATTTTTTGGTGAAAATGTAAAATAAGTAGGGGATGCTGTTTTTCTCTCTCTGTTTTTCTCGCTCTCTCTCCTCTCTTTAGTCCTCCTCCAATCGTGGTTTCTTCTTCGTACCGTCATCATCCACACAGCCGATGAACGGGTTTTTCTCTCGTATTGTGAGCACGCTGGCGGCGACCTTCCATAACGTCCAAGTCCGATGCGCACGGACTTGGACCGTCTTAGGGTTGATTTTTGTGACCGTGCCAGTGATCACCCCTCGCGTCTTCGCGTCAAAACTTACCGTGTCGCCCACTGTGAGTTGTTGAGTAACCTTTTGAGCGTTGAATGTGCGTTGCATTTTGATTGCTTCCATGACTTGGTTGATCTCATCGTTCGTCATGTTGCGGATTGCCGCGATTGCTGTTTGCACGTTATTCATATCTCGTATTTTTTAGATCTGAAGTTGTTTTTTTTCGCAGAGAAGAAATTAAGCCGTTTTTACGCAAGAGAGAGCTACAAAAGAAAAGTTTGGACTTCTCATCATCATCATCATCATCATATAAACGCGCTCTTGTTTAAGAGAAGTTCTTCGACGCGTTCGCAAAGAAAGATGACGACGAGAAGCAGAACTACTACTACAACTACTCCTCCTACCGCAGAAAACGCATCGTCGTCTGAATCGTTACTTTTGTCCTCGTTCAAAGTCCACCCGACGGTGTTGCTCTCTTGCACGGACCATCACAAACGAACGACGAGAGAGAAGACTGACGATGAAAAGACGAGGAAGAAAAACGCGCTCGGCGCGGCGGGTTTACTCTTAGGGCACAGAGGTGGTGGTGAAGAAGGAGGACAAGGAAGAGGAGGAGACGCGTTAGAGGAAAAGAAGAGCGCAACAGCAACAACAGGCGCTCGGGAAGAGTTTTGTGTTTCAATCACGAACTGTTTCGAGATTGAGTACTACGGCAAAGAAGAAGACAAAGACAAAGACTACGTCGTCGACGCGGAATTCCTCCAAAGAATGCGAAACAATTATAAACAAACGTTTCAAGATTTAGAAGTCGTCGGGTGGTATTTCTGCTCGGTTTTCGAGGAGGAGGAGAACGAAAAAGACGAAGAAGAGAAGAAGACGTTTCAGCGAAGAGTGCACGAACAAATAGGAGAGTGCGTGAAAGACGTGATAGATTGTCCGATGGTTTTGTTGACCGTAAACGCGAAAGTAGTCGTGCGCGGAGGAGACGGACGTGGGAAAGAGAACGAGGAGGACGAAACAAACGCTGAAAAAAAGCGCGCGGCGTTACCGGCGAAATTGTACCGTTATGAAGAGACGGACGAAACGTTCAAACCTATCGCGTACGGGATTGACGCGAGCTCGGCGGAAAGAGTCGCGTCAGACCACGCGTCCAAAGCGACGGAAAAGACAGAGTTGGAAACGAAAGAGTCGAGAGTGTTGGCGTATTTGACGGAGCAGAGAGTCAGCGTAAAAGCTTTGAGAGATCGAATCGGGACGATGTTGGAGTTTTTAGAGAAGGAAGTAGCCGGCGAGAATGAGGAGGAAGACGACGCGTTGAGATTTGAAATTTTGCGTCGCTTAAACGCCATATGCGCGCAAAAAGATACCCAACTTCCAAACACAGATAAAGCCACTCGCGAGAAGAGCGACGCGGCTTTGATTGAAACGTTAACCAAATTGACCAAGGCGTGCGCGGATACGGAAAGTTTCGCGAGAAGGTTTAACGCGGCGTATAAGAAAGAGGACATCGATTCCTCCTCTAATGGTGGAATCGGCCACATTGGTGGTATAGACGAGAAGTTTTTCGGTGGTGTCGGATTAATGGAACGCTTCGAGCACCGCATACCTACGATACCGGGCGCTTCGCGAAGAGGAGGGGAAGGTACCGGCGGCGGCGGCCCAGCCTCGCTTCGTTCGAGAAGACAACAAGCCGCCGCGGCGAGTAGCATGCAAATAGATTGAATACACTCTCTTCTATAGAGAGAGAGAGAGAGGAGGAGAGCGATACCGATGATAAAATTGAAATACACGACGGTATTGCCGCGCCGTTTTATAACAACACTACGTAGTATAAAAAATCTAATAAGCTCCATCATGCTTTTATTCATCTTGGAGGTCAAAAAAAAAAGCACAAAAAACGAAAGTCAATCACATGCGAGATGAGAGAATTCCTCATTAAAAAAGAACATTCGCGCGCGTTTGTCTCGGTATTACATCTTCTTCTAAAACCACATTCATCATGCGAAGCAGCGGTCCCCGAAGTGGTGGATCTCGTGGATCTCGCGGCGGCGGGTCGTCTGGTTTTGGTGGTTTCGGAGGAGGAAGAGGAAGAGGAGGAGGACGACCTCCTCGATCGTCTTCCATTTCGAATGCGACGACGCATCGAAACCACGAGGTTTACGATTCAGACGACGAAAGCGACGAAGCGCATCATCATCATCATCATCATCTCGATGCATTCATCCAACCAGAAACCACCGAACTCATCTTGAAACAAAGGAGAAGACACTATAAATCCTCTCTGAGAGAAATGGAGAAGATTGCATCCGTCGCGCGCGCGAGCGGGAGTCAGTTGACGGAGGCGCAGGTACGAAAAGCGAGATTTTTTTTTTTTTTTTTTTTTTTTTTTTTTGAATTCAACTGATCGTGATGATGAAACGTTTTACTCTTACCTCTTTATAAACAACGCTTTAAACAAACGACAACAGGAATCCTTCGTTCGCAAACGCGTCATGTACGAAGGCGCTTTACAAGAGCTGGAACACATCGGACCGAGGCTTTTAGACGCAATGGAGAGAGAGATAGCAGTCTCCGTGGCAAATGCGATGGAAGAAAAGAGGATGAAGGACAACGACGACGGCGGCGGCGGCGGTGTCGGTGTTGGAGGAGGAGGTGGAGAGGAGAAGACGGGGAGATCGCCGGTGATGGCGAGCAGCGCATCGCCAAAGTCGCCGCCGCGTTTGCCGTTGAAGTTTGGGAGGACGGAGGAAGGGGTGATGTTGTCGCCGCCTTTACCGCCGACGCCGCCTTCGGCGTCGATTGTAGCCGCCGCCGCGAGGATGAAAAGAGATGGTAAGAAATACGATTCCGAAGATTTGAAGAGATTGGTATCGTTACTGTACTTTGCGAGACTATTTGACGTAAAAGACGCGTCGTCGGTGGAAATCGAGCACGCGAGAGTGATTCAACGAGACGCGTGCATTGCAAAACACATGTCGTCGTACACGGGCGCCCCTGGATCGCGACCGTTAACTGGTGAAGATTTGGACGCAGTCGTTATCGCTGGACGAGCGGTGGTGTGTCAAAGGCGCGACGTTATGCAACACGGCGCTTGCATCGCGATGAACACGAAAGCGGCGAAACTGTTCTTGCGGAAGAAGGAAAGAAAGGCAACGTCTGGTGCGGATTTGGTGTTGGTAAAGCAACAGCAAGGTGACGGCTCGTCCGTGGAAAGGATGAGCACGTCATCCAGAGACGAGGGTAATTTTTTCGAACGTATGCTGAATATGGGATCATCCAGCGGCGCGGTGGTCGCAACCAACGCCGTCGTTTCGTCGGGAGGAGAGCATCACCATCACCACCACAACCAACAACAGAGCGCAAAAGTAACGAGAGAAGAGATGGACGCAATCGAACGCGCGCGAGATGTCATGGATATCATCATGGCCATGGCACCGACAGAACTTTCAGAATCCTCCGAGACGTCATCCAAAGAAGACGAAGACGAAGAGGAAGGCGATGAAGAAAAGGAAGAAGGGATGAAGGAGGAGGTTGGATTATTAGGGGTTTCCTCGCGCGAGCTCAGAGAGGCGGAACAAAGTTTCTCGAAAGTAAGCATCCAACACAACACTAACCACAACAACGCTAACAGAAGAAGAGAAGATATCGAAGGTGGAAGAAGAGACAAGAGAAGAAACGCGACGAGAGACGCGTCGCGAAAGTTCCCGAAGCGTAAATCAGAAAATATGTCGTCGCACGCGACGGCGTTCGAGGAAGGCGCTGGAGCGTCCGAGGATAGATCGATGTCGTCGCAACCTCAGTCGCCGTCCACGCCTTTACAGCAAATTGACGATAAAACAAAGACTACTTCCTCGCCAAAGCGATTCAAGAGAAAAGGAGGCGGAATTAGAGGAGGGAGAAGAGAGCGAGAGCGGAAAGAACTGGCCCAAGCTCGATTGCGAGAGAGAGAGGAAGCGCAAGCGCGGGCAGAAATAGACAGGTAAATACTACTTAGCGGCAGCAGCGGTGGCAACAAACACGAAGAATATACACGCGAATAACGTATTATATGTTAACTCAAAGGTACTCGTATCGCATTAAGACTTCTTCTTCCTCTTTTCTTTACCATCGCATCAATTCGTCGCTCAAACTTCGCGAGTGACGCATCCGAGGAGGTCTCGATTCTTCTTTCGCGGGATTCGCCAAATTCTGTTTGCGTCTCTCGTCCAAATACGAACAACATTGCGGGCACTTTTTCGCGCTCTCTTTAATCCAAGACGCACACTCGTCGCACTTCACCAAAGGCCCGTACTTAAAGCTCGTCAACGCGTTCATCGGTACCACGATCAAATAATACACGAAAAACAACGTACAAAACGTCTCCAACATGACGCCGAGGAACGCGCCGTACTCAAATCGAGTCCCCCCGGTTGAAAAGTACAAATCCTCAATCTCTCTTTTCCCTCCGATTAACGCAATCAAAGGCGATATAAACGCCGACGTGAACGAATCCACCACGTCTTTAATGCACCCACCGACGACGAGGCCAACCGCTAACCCGACCGCTCCGGAACCGACGATAAATTGCGTCAATCCAGACAGGCGCAGAATAGGTAAAGTCTTTTCCACCAAAGTCTTTGGCAAAACATGCGTTAAAATTTGCTTCTTTGGTTGTTGTTTTTTATTCAGCGCCGCTGCTGTTTCCTCTTCTCGCTCCTCCGAAGGACACTCCGGAAGCCTTGTTGTTCTCAACAACAACGCCTCGTGATCGCAAGTATTAGAATTCGCGTCCTCGTTGGTCTCCTCCGGACGATTCGCGGCCATTTCGTTCGTTTTCTCGCTCGCGTTGTGTGTATACGTGAACGCGCGCGCTAAGCGGAAAATGAGGCATCCGCTTATTTTTTTCTCTCTAACATGCTCCTTCGTTAGGGAATTTCTGTTGGCAACAACAACAGCTCACCCGTCCGCCAAAGGGTTCCCTTCCAACAACCTCTTCTCCTCTTCCTCGTGCTTTTGATGCTGTTGTTCTTGCTCCACCTGCGGATGATGATGATGATTCGTCGTCGCGTTGTTCGATGATGATGATTTGTTGAGGTGATGCAACACCAAAGAAACATTCCGTTGTTGTCGGTGTCGCAGAAAATCCAACTTCTGCATATAAAACATCCTCCCGCTGAACGGAATCAAGACGAAAACGAGGAAGAGTATCAGAAATCTCCGGAACGGTTTTCGGTTCATGAATGAGGGAAGAGAAAACAACATTTTTGTATTCGTATGTCTTCTGTTCCGGCGTTGTGTTCGTGTGTTATTAGGGGAGATAATGGAGACTTTGCAGACGTCACTTCTCCCGGAAAGTAAACGCGCTAAACACACGCGTATAATGTTTGCGGGGGCGAGAACAATTGCCACGAGAACGACGACATCATCATCATCATCATCATCTAAACGCATCGCGACTCGCACCATTATTACGAGTACTGCCAAGAGATCTTCCTTCTTGCGCAAATCCTTTTCCTTCTTATTCCTGTGCAGTGCGTTTCCGTCGAGCGTGAAGTCGTCGTCGATATCGGAGTTTTCCATCATGGGTGACAGCGAGTACCCGGGGACGGCGGATGAACGATTGGAGACGTGCAAAAACCGAGCGAAGTCACTCACTTCGAATGAACTCTCCCAAGATTGGGAGGCGATTGTTCGCCCAAAGCTCTTATGGGCGGCCGGGTTGAGAGACCTCACGAACGTGGCACCGGGAAAGGGCAACACGGGCCACTGCTTTAACGATTTCAACCACGTGGACGCGACGACAATGTTGATGCAAACGGCGGATAACGAACACGACGGGTCGGTGAGAGGCATAGCGGTTGGAAATCAACTGGGCGAGGGGATTCGAGCGGCGAGTTTACCCGACGCCGGGCCCGGCGGGACGTGGTGCACGTGTTCGCTCGGCGCCAATCAAGAACCTCCGCACGACGTCGCGCACGTGCAATTCCAGTCTAAAATCGCGTGGAAACTCGTTTGGGTTCCAGGGGAATTGGGGGACTTTTCGAGGTTTGTTTTAGTCGACGACGCGGGGACTTCTTTAACCACCGGCGTCCCAACCGGGAACGTCCCCAATATCATGGAGCGAGAACACAATTTTCAAATGTTGAGAGGCGGCAGATACGCCGAGTGCGCGAAAGAGTACGAGAGTAATTCGGACGACTTTGGTGTTGGCCCCGGGTTTAGTGCCAGATAATAGAAGGCGAAGAAGGGGGCGTTGGATTGTTGTGTAATTTTGCGACGACGCGTTTTGTAATTAAATATATACATGTACATGTACATCATCCGCTCTTCGCAAAGTCTTTTTACGTCACTTGTGTAATCAACTTGCGTCATAACTTTATCCACGAATAATTTACAAGAAGACACCAATGCGTACGAGTATGACTCAAAGACTTTTGCTTTCCAAGCATCCGTTTTTGTCGCTCCCGTATTCTCGTCGTAAAGGTACTTCTTCAGGGAGACCACCACGAGGCGCAACGAAAGCGGCCGCAAAGGATGACGACATAAACGAGGAGACTTCTTCTTTTTCCCCGGGAAGTAATCTTTTGAGGACGAGCACCGGAGGAGGAGGAGTTGGCACGTATTACCAAACGGGCGATGTTATCAAAGAAGAGTACGTGGTGAAAGACTTACTCGGGACCGGTTCGTACGGGGAAACGTTGTTGTGCGAGCACTTGGTGGGAAACGTTAGAGAAGAGGTGGCTTTGAAAGTTTTACCTTGGGAAAGTTTGAAGAAAATGAGTGCTGGCGGAGGCGCGAATAATGACGCGTCGCCTTGGAAAGCGTTAGATTCGTTCGAGCGCGAATCGAAAGTTTTACAATCCATCGATTATGAGACGATACCGAAATACGTGGAGCACTTTGAGATTGAGAAAGGGACGAAGAGTGGAGATTTGGAGTTTGTGTTGGTGCAAAAAGTGGCGAAAGGCAAATCGTTGACGGAGTTGGTGGAAAGCGGAACGTGGCGCCCGTCCGAGCCGTTCGTGAAGAAGATGTTGGTACAACTGTTAGAAACGGTATCGTATTTAGAGACGCTCAGGCCGCCGGTGTGGCACAGAGATATTACGCCGAATAACGTCATCGTAGATATGGAGAACGAGACGATAAGTTTGGTGGATTTTGGTGCGGTCGCGGAGAGCGCCGTGTCCGGCGGAATGGAGATGACGAGAGTCGGTACTTCGGTCGGGACGTTTGGGTATGCCGCGCCTGAACAGTTACAAGGAAGAGTAGGAAAGAAGAGTGATCAATACGGAGTTGGGTCGACGATTTTGTTTGCCATGAGCGGGTGCCCGCCGAGCGCGTTCCCGAGCGAGAGATTAAAAATTGCATTCAGAGGGAGAGTGACTATCGACGATCGAGACATCGAAAGGTGTCTCGATATTCTATTAGAACCGTTGCCGGAGGACAGGTTTCGAAACGCCAAGGAGGCGTTAGAGTTGTTAGAAAGAGGCGCGCAAAGAAGAGAAGAGATGAAGAATAATAGCACTAGAAACGGTAGCACTAGCAGACAACAAGATAGGTATTACGACGACGAGTACTACCAGGAAGACGACGGGTACTACGACAACAGAGGACAATATTACGACCCGTACGATCCGTATTACGGTCGAACAACCTTCGGCGCTCCGGGGTTTAGCACGACGATATCCTCGGAACTAGAATCGAAACGACCGAATCGAAGGAAGAAACCGGCAAACACGAAAGTGCAAGTGTATCGAAACGAAGACACGAAAGAACTGGCAATTTTAATCCCTCCCGCGGGGTTCACCGGGAATAGCGCCATGTCAGGGGGCTTTGCGATAGCGTGGAACGCGTTCGTAGCCACGTGGACGGTTGGTGCCTTGGCATCTGGCGGAGCGTTCTTCGCGTTATTTTCCATCCCGTTCTGGCTCGCAGGTGGTCAAATGGGGAAGAGCTTCATCGACGAAACCTTTGAATCTGCGGAAATTTCCTTGACGGATACCGACTTTAACATCGTCACGAGGACGATCGGTAAAAAAGAATACGTGAATGATTCGGGGAGTATTGAGGACGTTTCCGGCGCGGAGGTCATCGTCGAGAGCATCACCAACGGGATTCCAAATTCAATCATTTCCATGGAAGTTGGCGCGAAGTCGTATAAGTTTGGACGCGGCTTAAAACCGGTAGAGTTAGATTTCGTGGCTGGTGAAATTAACGATTTCGTCGATAAGCGTTGACGTGATTGCACCGCTGCTGCTGCTGCTGCTACTACTGCTACTATTACAACTGATTTTACTTCTACTTCCAGGTACTACTACTGCTATATTGCTAATCTGAATCCGTATCGATGTTGTCCCATTTGGAATAATCCACCGCGCCTTTCCGTTCCTTCGCTCCTTTACCAATCTCATCCCACGGGCCGCCTTTCTTTTCAATCGCCCATTTGTAATACACTTTATTCGCGGGTAAATCGCGAGCGTCTTCTGTAGGCGAATCCACGCGGTAGTCGATGGTAATCTCGTCGCCTTTTTTGCCAACCTTTCGATTATTCGTAAATTTGTACGTCGCGACTGGTTTCTTCCTATCTCTCGCGACGTTTGCGTCATCGCCGTCGTGATTCAGAAACTGCGCAAACGTGACGCGATGAAACCCACCTTGCAATGGAAACGTCTGATTTGCCGTGGTAAACCCAAAGCGTTCTCTGATTCTATTTCGCATCGCTTCATCCAAATCGCCACTACCATTCTTACTTTTCTTGGGAGCTTCCTTCGTTAACCATCCGTGCGGGCACTGCGCCATTCGAAAGTGACCTTGCAACAACTCGCTCAGTTGCGACACCGGTATTTCGATTGGCTTCGAATAATCGGCGGCGAGAAAAACGCCCACATCGTGAATTTGCGACGGCTGCAAACGCAACGGCGCGCACTCCTCTTCCACCAGCCAACTCAACAGTTCGTTCTCCACGGACTCGGAATCGCACGTAATCGCCACGGATCCCGGTTTCGCGGCGAGCGCGTCTTTCTTCGCGATTAAAATTTCCTCCCCCGGTTGAATATCTCTCAACGCGTAATACGTATCCGAGATGCAATCGTACTTCGCGTTCGCCAAATCCTCTTCTCCTCCTCTCACGAACTGTTCCGGCGCCAACTTCAGAAACGTCTGCGCGCTCGTCGGCACCGCTTGCTTCCGCCCGTCGCTATAAAACCGCTCCTTTAACAGTTCCAAATACACCTCTTTCACGTTGTATTCAAACTTTAACTTTTCAATCGCAACCATGCACATCCCGCCGAACGGCGCGCGTTGTTCTCTCCACGAGTGTTCAAAAATGCGCTCGTTCGCTTCGATTTTCCCTTCCGCGCGTACCCCTACCACGCCGCTTTTGTTGCTGAAACACACGGTCGTAATCTTCGTTTTCCCGCTCAAAACGAGCGTCTCTTTCGCGCGTTCAAACATCTCCCTAGATGCGGACACTGGTTTCGCCAGCGACGGTGCCAACGCGTCTAAACCAATCTCGTTTGCGTTGTTGTTGTTGCTCGAGCGCATGGGAACGAAGGTCTCCCCTTTTCTCTGCATCTCGATTTTCGTCTCCTCTAAGTGGTGCGCTAACTCTTCCAATTGGCGATTTCCTGTCGTTGGGTGGTCCATCGATTCTTCTGCGTCGTCTTTGTCTTCTCGTTCGTCGTCGTCGATGATGACGGCCATGTTTATTGTTTGTTTGTAGTACTCTTTGTTGTGGGGAAAAGCAAACGCTTTAGATGAAATTCTTCATTCCATCGAACACATTCGCGCGCGTTTTAGCACACCACTACTCTCACATTAAACACTCTAAATATGCCTCGAGGTTCGGGGAGAAAACACTCCAAAAATGCCGGGAACATGGGTTCGGAAAACCTCAACTACGCCGAACGCAAAGCGTTAGGTTTTGGCACCATCAAAGAACGCTTAGGGAAAGACACCGTGAAAGATTTCAACTGTTGCGCCTTGGGATTACACGTGTGCGCAGACCCGTACGCGACCGACGAAGGCGTTTTATACGAGCGAGAGTTTATAGTGAGGAACTTAATCGAACAGAAGAAATTGATCGAAAAGATGAAACTGAGTGTGGAGCGTTTGAAGATGCAAAGAAGCGAGGAGGAAAAGGAAAAGGAAGAGCACGCGAAAGCGAAAGAGATTAAGAAGTTTCACGCGCAAAATCACGGCGGAGGGAAGTACCAAGAGATGGACGACGTCTTCGACGATGGAGATGGAAAACAAATCGCAAAAAGATCCGAGTTTGGGTCAAAGTTCGATAAGGAACGCGCGGAGAGTTTGAACGAGTTCTGGACGAACACGGTGAGGACGAAGGAGAACGTCGCGGAAAGTAGTAGTAGCGGAATTAGCGCGAAGAAGAATAGTTTATACACGAAATGTCCTCAAACTGGGAAGAAGTTAAGAGCGAAAGACTTGACGAAAGTGAAGTGGACGAAAGCGACGGACGACGAATCCGTTTTCATTTGTCCGGTGACCATGAAGACGTTTACGAATAGCACGCCGATTGTTATTTTAAAACCAACCGGCGACGCGATTTCGAAAGAGGCGTACGATCTGGTGATTAAGAAAGAAGGCGCGTACGAAGGGAAGAAAGTAGATCCGAAGAAGGACGTGATTCATTTGCAAAGAGGAGGGACCGGGTTCGCCGCGAGCGGGACTCAGGTCGAGTCAAAGATTGAGACGATCATAGGCCAAGGATCGGGGAGAGCGGATATTCGCGGACAAAACGCATCCGCGCCAAGTCGGTTTGGTTTGCGCATGTAATTAATCATCTATTTCCAAATAATATAGCTTTCTCTCATTTCTTCTTCCTCTCTGCTGCTTTTTCTTCAAAGCCTTCTTCTGTGTCATCCTCATCTAAACGCTTCTTTTTTCTCCCCGCTATCTCGATTATTTGTCAAAATCGAGTTTATAGTAACGTCTTTTTTTAAAAATCCGAGAAAAAGAATTTGACCAAATCTCTGATCATCCACATTATTTTGTATCTAACAACTGTTCCCAAGATACATAAAAGTACACCCACTTATACACCGCGCGCGCAAAAGTAAACCCACCACACGCGCCGCTTATAGACGCACAAAGCAAAAACAGATTGTCTTCTTCCTCGTCGTCTTTATCGTCGTCGTTTGCATCATGGGAGGAGTAAGCAGAAGGCGTGGAGGTTTTCTTTCTTTCGCGCCTCGTTGTTTGCTGCTCCTCTGTTTCTTTGTCGTCCTCGTCTCGGGACAGCAGCAACGAGATGAAGAACAACAACGACGAGAGATGGAAGAAGATGAAGAAGTTGTTTTGGGAGTGAACAACGACGCGATACGAAAAGCTTTGCGGGAGACGTTCCCGTCTGCGGATGACTTGGAAAGAGCGACTTTCTTGGCAGGAGAGATTCAAGAGGAGTTGAACGTGACCGATGCGGACGCGTTTGACGTGCAAACGTTCGCGGACGTCGAGGCGGATGGGTTGAGAGTCGTCACCGAGAGTTTCGTGGCGACAACTTTGCCCACGTCCGAGAATAACTACTCGATGAAGTTCGTCGCGGTGAGCGAACAGTTGACGCCGAACGCCTCGTACGGGGCAGTCGTGTGTGGTTTTGCGCACCCGGAGAAGTGCATGGGGTCTCCGATGATGGGCGGAGCGTACGATTACGACGAGTACACTTGCGGGAGAGCGGATATCGACGTGGCGGAAACGTCGCACTTTTGCGAATTAATCGCCGAAGGCGATACGAACGAGGACGGAGAAATCGTATTCATCGGAACGCCGAATCTGGTCTCGTTGCAAGAGATTCGAGGGAACGAGACTTCTTTGGAAGGCGACGACGACAGCGAAGGAAGCAAAGAACCACCGTTGCTGTTACACATCGCGCTCGTGAGATTGCCGCCGACGCCCGAAGAAGACCAAAAACAAACGCCGGCGAGAAAATTGCTCCAAGGTTTGGGCGGCGGTATCGGCTTCGGTGGCGGCATCGGCGGCCTCAATCGTTTCGGCGTTGGTGGTCTCGGTGTGAGCTCACTCGGTGGCATCAACAACATCGTCGCGCAAGATCCTCTGTTTCAAAGTGGTACCGCGCACCACGTCGCGTTCGCGCAACCGGGCTTTTCAGGTCTCAGAGGTTAATAATAAAAACACAACAGCGAGTTCATCGCGAGACGCGCATCTCGTTCTTTCTCAAATTTCATCATCGCGAATAAACATAAATAAAGGTGGTCAAACATTTTTTTTGTGAATATCAAATACAAAACGCGAAAAACTCTTCTTTTCTATTCTCATCATTCGCTTCTAAATGTTCTCGCAACTTCTCTTAAATGGTCGATTTGCATTCTCTCTTTCGTCCGTTGCATCATCTGCGCAACCATTTGGACTTGTACTTTCGGATCCTCGCACGCGGCGAGCTGTTCTTTCAATCGGTCGTCTTGCATGTCCATCACCGGCAACACGTCGCCTAGATATTTCTCCAACGCTTCTCTTGTCACGCCAATCTCTTCGTCCTTATCGAATTCCTCTTGCAACACCAACCTCACTTTCGATAACGCCATTTCATTGTTGCATTCCAAATCCTCCGCCGTGAACATCCCCATGACTTCCTGCGCGAATTCGAGCACCTTCTTCGCGTACGGCGCTCGAATTTTTTGCAACTCTTTCAAAAGCACGTCGTATATCGCTCGTAAAATCAAAATAATCTCCTCGTCTTGGCCTTGCTGAATGTTCCCGTCTAGTATAACTCTCGCCGCTTCCACCACCCCGGCTGTGATTAACCCGTTCTTTGCCATCAAATCTGCTTTTTCTTGAATCTCGTCACCCGTTTCGCAATCCAAAAGTTCCACCACGATGGCGTAATCTTCCGGAGGGATATCTTCCGCTTTCTTTTCTCCTCCATCTTCTCCCCGAGAAGAACTGCTATCGCTGCTGCTCGAAAACACTTTAAGCATCTTTGTTGTCTTCTTTATCACGCTACGACTACGACTACTGCTGCTCCTAAAACAACGCGCGCTTCTCTTCGAATAATAATAATCTTTTTGATGACGCAGATTAAAAAGATGAAACGACGACGACGACGTTGTTGGTGTCATCAGCGCTGCACGCAAAGACGAGGATGACATTTTTTGTAACCCTCTCTGCGTCTCTCTGTCTTTGTTCTCTCGATCTCTCTCACTTATGCTCAGTTTTCTTATATCTTCTTTTGTCTCGTCTCTCTCTCTGCGGAGTAGTGTATAAACGAGAGAGCTCGTAGAGGTGATGTTGTGTGATGGTTTATCCAAAATTGTTGTCAAAATATTTTTTTGTCAAGAGAGAGACTTGAACGCATTCCGAGGACGAATCACAATTTTTTTTTTTTTTGCAAAAACGACAGACGAAAAACAAAACGACACATGATAAATTAATTTTGAGCAAAAAAAAAAGTTTCTCCTCTCTGTGATGCACTACTACTTTAATAAGAGAGAATAAGAAGAAGAGAAGAAATCGAGAGAGGAAAAAGAGATGTCTTTTACGACGAATTCTTTTTTATCGTCGCACTCCTCTTCGTCTTCGTTTTGTCGATTCAGTCGTCGTTTATTACGTCGTCTTCGAGATGATGATGATGATTTTGTGCATCGCAGACGACGACATCAAAGTCGGATTGTAAGAGTAGTGGGAAAAGAAACGACAAAGTCTCCTCCTCCGCCTCCGACGAGAGAACAGCCGAAGAAGAAGAAAACAAAGAAAATAAAGAAAATAAGAGAGGTGGATTTCAGCGGGAACGCGAGGAACGATGAATTCGTCCCCGCGTTCTTCTCATCAGAAGAAGAAGAAGAGATGAGGAATGTTTTTAACGAGGCGGAAACAACAACAACACCTGCGACGACGACGACGAGAAAAGTGAAAATGGCGAAACGACAACCGAGTTTGAATAATGACGATGAGAACATCGATAACAGTTCTTCTTCTTCTTCTTCCTCGTCGTTTACGTCGCAGTTTCGAGCGCAGTTTAAGCGAATATTCCTTCCGGACGGGTTCCCGAACACGGTTTCGAGAGACTATTTGCCTTGGCTGAAATGGCAAATGCTTTCGTTATTTTTTCGCGACGTTTTGGAAGTGCTCTCGGCGCAGTCGTTATTGGTTGCAGTCGGGATGGACGTGAATCAAGCGAACGCGGCGGCACCCGTGGCAGGGGCGGCGAAGTGGGTGTTGAAAGACGGGACCGGCGGTTTAGCGACGTTAGCGTTGGGGGCGCTGAATACGAAAAAGTTTGACGAGAATCCAAAATTCTTTTGGTCGACGGCGAATTCATTGGAAGACGTGTCTCGGGCGATGGAGTTGTTGACGCCGCTGTTTCCGTCGCATTTTTTGTTGATTGCAGGAACCGCGACGTTTGTGAGAAGTGCCGCGTTGACGGGGAGATCGTCGCTCATCAACGGGACGTTCATGACGCATTTCTCTCGAAACGAAAACGCCGGAGATATACGGACGAAATTAGAAGTACAAGGACGATGGTTACAAATCGCCGCGTTGCCGGTTGGCATCGCGCTTTTCAGAGCCGTCACGAACGGGTTAGAGTTGGATTTTGCGACGAACAGTTTAGGCCAAGAGATGAAAGGCGTGACGGTGGGCGTAGCCACGTACGGTTCCATGCTCTTCGCGCACTCGTTTTGTTGCTACATGGCGGCGAAAAGCTTGAATTTTGAGACGTTGAGTCGTAAACGCGCGTTGATTCAAGCTAAAACGTTTGTGGAATCGAACGGTAAAAACGTTTTGTCCGTCGAAGAAGTCAGCGACGTCGAAGGGGTCTGGTGGAGCAAAGAGGAAAAGTACTTAAAAGCGTGTAAATTAGGAGTCGCGCCGGACGTCGTTTCCGGCAACGATTGGGAGGCGTTTGAAAGAGTGAGAGAGAATGTTTTCGCGAACGAAAACTTTGTCGCCAACGTCGTTCGAGACCTAACGAGGACGACGAAAGAAGATAACAATAATACTGATGATGATATCATCGTCGCGTGCATGCTCACCAACGACGCGGGCGTGCGAGACGTTTTGAGCGCGTCTTTGGTTGTCTCCCAACTGATGATGACGATGAAACAACAACAACAAAATAACCTTATGTCGTTGCTCAAAGACGCGCTTTTGTTCGCGAAGGCAAACGTCGAAACGTTTGAACTCCAACTGAAAGAGACCGGATTTCGCGTGGACGTAATACAAACCGGAGACGCGCCGAGGTTTGAAATCGTTGAAAATGATGATGATATACTCTGACTTTATCCTGTGCTGTAGTAGTCATAGTAGTAGTAATAGTAGTAGTAGTAGTTTAGAGTAAAAAAAAGAGTGTACAAAACAAATGCCTTACCACTTGGCCAAATCAGCAATGATATATTAATGCTGATTACAGGGGTCGAACCTGTGATCGTTTGCTCATTCGCGTTCTTAATCGAATATCGTTTTGAGTGTATCTGGCTTAGGGTTTAGTAATACATGTATAAAAAATTCAAGTTTTTGTTAAAGTAACCCTAAACCCAAGTGTTATCCAAACTACGCAGCCGCTTCGTCTTCATACAAAGATGACGACTGCTGCTGCTCTGGCCCGCACGGCCTCGATCGCTTCTTCTTCTCATAACAATACCGTTGTTATGAACAACAACAACGGAGGAGGAGGACGAAAACTGCTCGCGAGAGGAACACGACTCAGACAAAGAAGACAAAGACGGAGAAGAAGAGATGTTACGATTTCCCCGTCGTCATCCCTCTCTGCTGACTCCGCATCCTCATCATCATCATCGCAATCGGGAACAACGAACGATGAATTCATCCCGCAATCTTACTGGGTGGCGGAGTCACAAACGCAATTCATCGCCGAAACAAAACTGCCGACGGATAAAGGCTTTTACCGCTTGCGAGGCTACCGCCATCGCGGGCCGAAAACGCACGTGATTACCGAACCCACGTGCATGATTTACGGGAACGTGGAAGGCTTGGAAAACGTGCCGGTGAGAGTACACGACGCGTGCTTTACGAGCGAAGTTTTAGGGTCGTTAAAGTGCGATTGCAAACAACAGTTAGATATGGCGTTGGAATACATACGGGATAACGAGTTAGGGGTGGTGATTTACTTAGAGCAGGAAGGGAGAGGGATTGGATTGGCGAATAAGATTGCGGCGTATAAAGTGCAAGAGAGCGGCGCCGATACCGTGGACGCGAATAGAAAGTTGGGATTACCGGACGATATACGGGAGTACAGCGCGGTCAGGAATATTGTGGATGATTTGAACATCAAGAGCGTGGCGCTGATGACGAATAACCCGAGAAAGATTAACGAATTAGAAAAGGAAGGGGTAAACGTGACGTCGAGAATTCCGTGCGTGACGAAAGCGAATTTGTTTTCGGAGAAGTATTTAGAGGCGAAAGAGAGAAGGATGTCGCACGTGTTGAACGATAGTTGGAGGTATTTCGATAACGCCGGTCAAGTGTTCGAGTCGAAAGACGAGGCAGACGCGAAAGGTGATTTCTCCGATTACAGCATGACGTGGGACGAAGAAGACGAGTTAGGGAACATCGCGGCTAAAGGAATCCATTGATAATAAAAAACGAACCGATACCGCATCATTTGTTACCGCATTTACTATCTACTACTACTACTACTACTCGGTTACTTCTACTACTAGGTACTACTAAAAAAACATCATATCATCAAAGAATTTCCAACACGGCTGACCGTAACTCGCAATTCTCGTAATCTCTCCGCATGTACTCCTCGAACGCGTCGCCGTCTTCCGGCAAATACTGGACAACTTTTACGTTGTTTGTTTTGTCTTCTCGATCGTCGAATACTTGCTCCGACCCTCCCATGTGATACTCGAACTTTTCTTGCGTGTGACCGTAATTAAACACGCAGCGAAGAAACGCCGAGTGCGAACTGACGATAATCTCTTCTTCTGTATCTGCTTTTTTCTCGACCACCCATTCGAAGAATTTCCTCGCCCTATCCGCGCACTTATACAAGGAAGCGCTCTCTCTGTGCATCGTGTGCTCTTCCTCGGATCCGCACCTCTCGATCCAATACTGCCACAAAGGATCTTCCTCGTCGTTTTCCAACAGAGAGAAATCCACGCTCGCGCCAAACTCTTCCTTCAACTCTGACGTCGTCCTCCGAATATCGCACTGATAGTTGACCGTTTCCCGCAACTCCTCTAAAGCGACGTATTTTTCCGTAATCATGTGCGACTCTTTATCGAAACATAAACGCGCGGTTTGCACGCACCTCGTCATCGGCGACGTCGCCACCGTCATCTTCTTCTTTGATGACTTTGATTCCAACAACAAAGGCTGCGCTTTCGCCAACTTCTCGCACTGCTGTATACCAAAATCCGTCAATCTCGCGTCCTTATGTTTCGGATCGTTGTATTCTCTGGAAACGTTGTGCGTCCCTTCCGCGTGGCGTAAGAAATGTAAAGTCACGTATCTCGCCTTTCTATTCATGCCATGCTTTTCTTTCGGTCGCAACGTAAACGTTTTACTTTTCGTAGTATTCTTTTTCTCCTTCTTCCCGTTGTTCACATCGTCATCACTCTTCTCATTAAAAGTGGTTTTGGTGGTCATCACCGCGTTGTTTTCGGATATATTTTGTGCCGCTGAAACGCTTCGCGGTAAAAGCGTCCTCTTCCTCGAGAGGAGGAACGCGTTTTTTCTCGAGTAGTAGTGGTAATGAGAGTAGTCGCAGTATACGCGTCTGAATGATGATGATGATGACGAGAAAGACGATATCTTCATCACCCCATGCATCTTTTCTGTGAGGGAAAGAAAAAACGACAAAAAATCGAAAAATTTGAAAGAGAAGAGCTTTTTTCAGGCGAAAAGAAGCGCTTACTTAAAAAAACACAAGAAGGAGAGCCACAAACGCTCGAAAAAGAAGACCACTAGAGAGAGAAAGGCGCGAAAAGCCCCTCACACATACTAGAACGCACATCATCATCTCATCATGGCACCATCTAAAAAAGGAGGCAAGAAAGAATCGAAAACGGGCGCCGCCGTGCGCGTTTTGGACGACGACGAGGAGGATAAGATTCAGGTACTGTTGTTATTGTTAGTATTATAAGTTGTTTTTCTTCTTCTTCGTCGATCCGAGAGCGATGAGATGATGATTTTTTTTTCGACGGCCCTTTTTTCTTTCTTTTTGCGGCGGCGTGATGCGATGTGTTTTTATCCTCATCGTCATTCTTGAAAGCATTAGTATTCGTGCACTCACCACCACCACCAATGTACGCACTCTTTAAAATATCAGGTTTCACCGGAACAACGCAAACTCGCTTTGGAACACAAATCGAACGGGAACGCCGCGTTCACGAAGAAAAAGTTTTACGAAGCGGCTTCGGAATTTACCAAAGCCATCGATCAAGACCCGTACGACCACGTGTTTTACTCGAACAGATCCGCGTGTTACGCCGCGTTGGACCAACACTCGAAAGCGTGCGCGGACGCGCGAAGATGCGTGGAATTGAAACCAGACTTTGTGAAAGGGTACTCTCGATTAGGTTTTGCCTTGTACAAGTCAGGATTCTTCCACGATTCTATCCACGCGTATACGCAAGGGCTCACGTTGGACCCGAAGAACTTGGCGTTGATGGAAGGCATGGGCGAAGCCAAGTTGGCGCAAAAGAAGAAGATTGAAGAAGCCAAGTTGGCATCGAAGATGAACAACGCGACTTTGGACGAATACGTCATCGGTATCGATTTAGGTACGACGTACTCGTGCGTTTCCGTGTGGAAGGATGGCGAGGCGCACGTCTTGTCCAACGCCGAAGGCGACAGAACGACCGCGTCGTGGGTTTCCTTCACCGAAGCCGGCAGAGTTGTCGGTGAATCCGCCAAAAGGCAAGCCGCGCAAAACCCAAAGAACACTTTGTTCAACATCAAGAGAATTATCGGGAGACAGTTCTCGGAGATTGGCGAGGATATTAAGCACATGCCGTTTGAGATCAAGGAAGGTCCGGGAGGTAAGCCGATCATCGTCGTCGAAGACCCAACCCAAAACAACGAAAAGAAGGAATTTGCCCCGGAGCAAATCTCCGCGATGGTTTTGCAAAAGATGAAAGCCACGGCCGAAGGCCAGTTGGGTTGCGTCATCAACAAGGCGGTCATCACCGTCCCGGCGTACTTTTCCGACGCGCAAAGAAGACAAACCAAGGACGCCGGCCAAATCGCCGGCTTGGAAGTTTTGAGAATCATCAACGAGCCGACCGCGGCGGCGTTGGCGTACGGTTTGGATAAGAGAGAAGGCGACGATGGTGAAATCATTAAAGATCAAACTATTTTGGTCTTTGATTTGGGTGGTGGTACCTTTGACGTTTCCTTGTTGCACTTGCAAGACGGCGTCTTTGAAGTGTTGGCGACGGCTGGCGACACCCACTTGGGCGGCGAAGATTTCGACGAATCCTTGATGGCGCACGTCCAAAAGACGTACCCGAACGCGGACTCCATCTTCAACGACGACAAGTCCAAACGCAAGTTGAGAACCGCGTGCGAAAAAGCCAAGAGAGAGTTGTCCATCACGCAATCCGCCAAGTTGGAATGCTTCGTCGGCGAACACGAGGTGAACATGACAATCTCAAGAGACGAATTCAACAAGGTGAACGAGGCGACTTTCCAAAGATGCTTGGAAGCAGTCAAGAGAGTCTTGGCCGATGCTGGCAGAGACAAATCATTGGTGAACGAAATTGTTTTGGTTGGCGGTTCCACTCGCGTCCCGAGAGTCCAAGAGATTTTGACGGAATACTTCGACGGCAAGCCGTTGAACAAATCCGTGCACCCGGACGAAGCCGTCGCGTACGGCGCCGCCGTGCAAGGTGCCATCTTGGCCGGCGTCCGCGACAAGCAAACCTCCAAGGTTTTGTTGATGGACGTTGTCCCGTTATCTTTGGGCGTCGAGTGCGAAGGCAGACACTTTGCGAAAGTCGTCAACAGAAACACCTCCATCCCGTGCAAAAAGAAGTCCGAGTTCACCACGGTGTACGACAACCAAACGGAAATCGACGTCAGAATCTTCGAGGGTGAACGCATGTCCACGGACGGCAACCACTTATTGGGCGAGTTCCAAATCACCGGCATCGAAAAAGCCGAACAAGGCGTCCCCAAAATCGACGTCACTTTCGAAGTCAACACCAACGGTTTGTTGACGGTAACCGCGAGAGATCGCGTCACCGGCTCCGAAGCGAACGTGTCTTTGCAACACGACAGAGGACGTTTGACGCCGGAAGAAATCGAAAGAATGTGCGCCGAAGCCGAAGCTATGAGAGAGGAGGACGAAATGTTGCAAAAGCAACGCGAAATCGACGGCTACATGGATTAATAATAATAAATAGAGATTAATTGATTGTTGCAGCGAGAGAGAGATGAAGAGAGTCAGAGAGAGATTTTTATTTAGCTTTATAAAGAAGAAGAAGACAGAGAAGGGATTTTATTAATACATATTATTACACACAACGTATATACCAAGCACTGAACCGATAATGAAACACTTCTGACTTCTGCGTAAGCGCTCGACGACGACAACGAAGTCTCAGACGTTTTTTGTTCTCAAGAAGGCAACACGAGAAGCCAAAATTCGCCATAAAAAATTGCGCTTTATACATTATACTAAAATGGCAGAAAACGCGAGCAAAGGAGGATCGGGCGGAGGATTCTTCGGCCGACTGACCTCGTTCGGCGGTGGCAACGCAGGGGTGCGTTCTTTGTATCGTTTTTGTCTTCTTTTCAAACTCTTCTTTGTGGTTTCGTTCGTAAACGTTTTGATTCGAAATCCGCTTTTTTCCCCCCGCGTTGATGCATTCTCGCGACGCGCAAAACAGCGCGAGATGGTGGTCGTTCTCTTCACATCGGGACGCGTCTGACCGCTCTCTCTCTTTTTCTCGAACAACAACTTTAACTCAAACAGAACGAACCGAGGAAGAAAGTGACCAAAGCGAAACTGGGGAACGACTCTGAATTTTACTACGACGAGACGCTCAAAGCGTGGGTGGACGGCTCCGATCCGAACGGGAAAGATGTGGCGAGACAAGCCGTCGGGAGTATCGGAGGACCGCCACCGATGATGACGATGAATAGTAGCAGTAATATCAATGGTGGTGGGAATGCGACGAATGCAAGTGTAGGAGGAGGACAGCAAGCACAGCAGCAACACGTGTCTTTTGAGAAGGGAAATCAGCAACACGAACGAGTGGATGCGTTTTCGCGAGAAAGCGACGCGCGGAATCCGAATCAGCAGCTGCAACACCAAAACTACCACCAAAACTACCACCAAAACTTTAGCAGTAATAACAATGATGCGATGCAGCAGCAGCAGCAACATTCGCGCGAGGACGAGGAGCCTGCTGGGACGTCGTCTGCGTTGAATTCGAATGAACCGCCGCCGATGCCGCGAGCGAGTAGTTTCGTGGCGAGGCAAAGCGACGTTCGCAGCCGATACGTGGATGTTTTCAATCCGACGGGTGGGGATACGAGCGATGGTGGTAGTGGTGGTGGTGGCGCTCAAAGTTTATCGGGAAGTGCGGCGGATGTAGCGTCTTTTTTACCGCCGCCGATTGCCGTGGCAAAGCCGCAAAAGTTTTTCGTTCCCGGGCCGAGCGCGAAGGACGAGGACGAAGCGAAGAACGAAGGTAAATTAGAAAGCGAATCGCCGCATTACGTAGAGAATCAGCAAGTGCTCTCGCCGACGAAAAGAGAAAGTCCTCATCACAGTAGCAGCAACAACAACGATAGCAATACTTTTACTAGCGATGGTGAACATCATCATCATCATCATCATCAGGAGCAGCAACAACACCTCACTCATTTTAAACCGGGCTCGCCGGCGGTTCCAGAGAATGAAGTTTTGAATTATCCTCCGCCTGGAGAACACCATCAGAATGGAATGATATCGAATACTAGCGAACAACAACAACAACAACAACAACAACCGATGTATGACCAGTGGGGAAATCTCATAGAGCAACAGCTGCCTCCGCAACCTCCTTCCGCCACGGGATCTATGCGAAGCGAGGGGCACGAATCGACGAGTCAGTTCGACGCATACATCGATCAGAATAATCAGTATCCGTCGAGTTACGATCAACCACTTCACGAACAAACGCAGCAACAACACGTCGATTACGAGGACGACGACGATTACTTGCGTCCTCCGCAACAAATGGAACAACAACAACAACAACAACAACACCAACAAAACTATTCGGAATCTCCTGGACGAAACAGCGACGGGTATGATTTTGCTCCGCCATCACCTCGAATTAGCGAGGGCGGTACCGTTAATACTACTGCCGCCAATAACAATAGCGCGAATACAGCATTCATGCCACCTTCTTCTTCGGATGGTTTCGCGCAAAACGACTACGATTTCAGCAACGAAATAATGCCGTCGGCGCCACACGACGAGAATAAAGGCAACGATGAAAACATGAACGACTACGACTACGTCGACTACAACGACGGCAACGACAACGGAAATGAAGGAGACCACGACAATGCGGGGGAAGATCAACCGCCGTTCAACCCGGACGATTACCCGGGATGGGTATTAGACGAAGCCTCAGGCGCGTGGTATTATGCCGGCGATGGCGAGGAAGAAGGCGAATACGTCGAAGGCGAAGGCGAAGAATACGAGTACGACACGACGGGTTGGATCGAACGCGAAGTCTACGACGACGTCGCCGCGAAACTTGCAAACGCAGAGGTTACAATTAGCGATAAAAACGTCGAAATCGACGCGGTAAAGAACGAGAATGAAAATCTCAAGTTGAAGCAGGCTGACGCGGCCACGGATTTAGAGCAAGCGGAAAGAGAAGTCGCAGAGTTGAAGTTAAAGGTTGAGCAGTTACAGAACCAGCGCGACGCAGAGTTGACGGCAGAGCAGGTGGCCGAAGCCGAGGAGCGAGGGTACAAGCGAGGCTACGATGAAGCGACCAAGCACTTCGAGGAGGAGATGAACGACTTGTTGATGTGCTTGGGTCAAAGCGAAAGGGCGTGCGATCGTTTGAAGGAAAAGTTGGCCGAAACGGGCGCCGATGTCGACGCGATACTCGAAGAGTTAGAAGCCGAAGAAGACGAAGAGTTGAACAGATTGTTTGCGCAAGCAGCAAGTGTGGAAGAGAAAGCGGAAGTATCGGCGGAAGAAGAGCAAGCGACACCGCCGCAAAGTCCTACTTCTGCGAGGAAAAAGAACAACGTTCTGGGCGACCTCGAATTTCCAGACGCGCCGGATTCTCCCTTCGTTGGTGCCGATTCCACGACGGAAGATAGAGACGACGACGATAACGACGACGACGACGACAACGAAAAAACCAAGGAAGATGAAGAAGAAGAGGAGATGGAAGATGCCGAGGACAGCGCTTTTGTCATTCCAAACGCGCCGGCGGGCGTCTCGGAATCGGACGTTTCCGCGTTCTTTGCCGATTTCCATCTTCCCACGCCGCCGCGCGGGCAAGGCATTACCGACTCAAACAAACTGGAAGAAAACGAAGATATAAACAGCGGAGATCAGGAAGGGGGAGAAGAAAAGAAGCACTTAAATTTTGAAGACGCAAAGGGAGACGAGGCGGAGGAAGAAAAAGAAAACGACGGCGACGCCACGGAATCGGACAGAGAACAAGAAGAAGCTCTGACGGAAATTCAGCTGTAATTTTAGAAGCAAATAGAGATAGCCACTACATTGAAAATAGCTGCTCACAACATTCTTATTTATACACTATCACATTGTCATTAAAATGGCACCGGCTGGGCAGGATCCACCCCGTTTGATTCGCGAAACTGTTTCCTCTCTTCCTCGCTCATTTTTTCGTATTGCTCCATCGCGGTTTTCCTGTCTTGCTCCAACCTCTCCTCGACTTCCTCCGTCGTCAAATCGTAACAATACTCGTGATATGTCCTCAACGGAGAGACTTGCCCTCTTCCACCAATCTCGAGATTGGTCTCGATCGCTTTTATTCTCATCAACTTTACGCATTCCTCGTGTTTCGATTGTAACGCCCAATCCACGGGCGCCTTGGACCACAAATCTCTCACCTCTAACTTCGCCCCTCTCTCTAACAAAAACTTCACGCACGCGACTCGCCCAAACCCAGCCGCGAAATGTAACGGCGTCCTCCCCGCCGGGTCCAACGCGTTCACTTTGTCGTCGTCATCCTTTGATAACATCAATCTTCTCATTCCGTCGAGATCTCCTGTTCTCGCCATCTCGTGCAAATCCGGTGCCTCGAACAAGCGGTGCGCCTCCTGGCCTTCCACCATCGCGCGACACTCGTTCGTTCGTAACGTTCGCATCGACCATTTTGTCATTCTGTTATTATATAAGTGTTTGTCTTTGTCGCTTTGTGATATTTTCTTTTGATGTCTTTTTTTTTCTCAAAGTTTGACCGCGTTTTAAGCGTTTTTAAGAAATTAAGAAGAACTTTTGAGGTTTTTGCTCAGTCAGTTGGTTACATATCGGCATTAATTTATTATTAATAGTATTCGTTTTCTCAGCGTTATTGCGCGCATCTACGAAGAAGACGTGATGTTGTTTTGTGTGTCCTCGTTTGCGGCGACGACTGGTGTGACGAGTGCTACCACGAAAACGCTCTCGTCGAGGCACAGAGTAGCGACTTTAATCTCTCTTCAAAATGGAGAACGAAGCAACAACAACAGAAACAGAAGAGGAAGAAGATGTTTTTCCGTTCGCAACGAGAACGATGATTCGCCGAAAGTGTACGTCCCGTGCGGTGCGTTTGGCGGAGCGTCCTCGCCGGAAAGGAAAGCGGCGGATGTCATGCACCAGTTGTTGACGTATACAGCAACCTGGGTGGTGATTGGTCAGTTGGAATCTATAAATTGCAGACTGAACATGCAAACGCCAGACGGAGAAAGCAAAGAGCAGAACTTGGACGGTCAAGGCGAAGTGAACCGAGTGAACAATCAGCACGAATTTTTGTTGGATTTTCTGGAGAAAAACCCGATTCGAAACCCAGAAGAGTGGATGAGCAAGCTTTCGAAAGCAGACCAGAGTTTGGCGAACCGTATTATGATTGCGAGGCAAGGGTACGCAAACATGGATTTCGAGTGGAAGAGCGTAGAAACGCTCGCGAAGAGAGACATCGAGAACGGGAATAAAAAGCTGCAAACGGAAATGCTGGAGAGCATGATGTCGGGCGGCGGTGGCGGTGATACTACTTCGTCGTCCGCGTAAGAAGCAGAGAAGAGTTTGCGATGTTTTGTATTTATTGTAATTTTAACCCAAAGGTAAAACGCTTCTAAAACGCGTAAGTGCTACGTAGCTAACTCATCTCTCTATGACTACACTCTCTATACTTTCCTGCGCGCCTCGATTTCGGCGTCGTACGTTTGCACGGCAAACTCGAGCGCGTCCGAGACGCCTCTCGGGTAATATTTTTCGATGATCTCCTGCACGCTAGGTTTTCCTCCTCCTCCTCCTTCCTCTTCGTCCTCGCCTTCGTTTCCTGTTTGATTGAATTTCTCGAACAATTTCTCTTCCCACTCTCGACCGAATTCAGAATCCTTCTCTTCAAATATAAACGAGCGTCGAACGGCTGCAAACGTCGCCAACGCCTTCTCAGCGTCTTTCTTCATCGCCCCGTTTTCGCACGCCTCGTACACCGCTTTCACGACTTGTTTCTGCACGCCTTTCTTGTCAGCTTCCCACGCGCCGCCGCCGTATTCTAAAACAAAGAGCAGCGCTTTCAGCTCTGGCAAAGTTTCTGGAATACCAAACCGTTCGTCGTTTGCAGTCAACCCTAACTCTTTGCGTCTTTTCTCCACGTGGTTCACTCGCAACGCGTAAGCTTCCTCCAACATCGCCCGACCTTGCTCGACGGAACCACTTCCGGCTAACTGAATCGCCGCGTTTCGCGTGGCGAATAACCTTTCGGTGATTGGCACCGCATTCATTCGTCGCTGCGCTTTCATTTTTCTCAGCACTTCTTTATCGATCATTTCGCCCGCTTCCTCCGGGCGTCGGTTTTTCGCTTTTTCCATCGCCTCCAGAGCGGCGAAGATGTTTAATAAAACGATATCGTTCTCTTCGTCTGGAATAACTTCTCGAGCCATCAAAGCGCCGGCTTCCAATGCATCGCCGCGAAAACCGTCTAAATACATGGCACGCCAGTTTCCTTCGTCGTTGGCGCATCGACCGACTAAAGAGGTAGCCATCTGCGTGCCCCGTCGTAAAACTTCCGGTTTCGCGTCTTTGGTGACGCTGCGAAGGATTTTGACAAAAAGAGACGCGGTTAAGATTCCGGATAAAACGCGACCGTTCAATTCAGTGGTCAAACCGTCTGTTTCTGCGGGGAATACCAGAGATGGATCTAACCCGTGCATTTGCGCGAGCTCGTGTTCGGAAAGTCGATTTAAAATTGCCGTCGGGCTTTTCCTGGGATCTATCGCCTCGTCGACAAGGGCCGGGGAGTCTCCATCGCCGAGAAGGTACGGGTCGTCGTCGTCATTATCACCACCACCACCACCATCGTTAGCATCGCCGTCTTTATTTTTATTCTTGGATTCGACTTGGTCGATGAGTAACCGAATAGCGTTTTGTATTCGCGTCTCGACGTTTTCTGGATCTTCTGCAGGTAACAGCGCTCTCGAAAACGTCACTTCTCGTTCAACGAAGCTGTCGTTTTTGGTCAACTTGTTCGCTTCGAGTCCAGCAACTGCGCGTAAACCAGTCGTTCGTAATTCTCTGTCCAATCGAACTCTGACGAGTTTCATCCAGTGTTCAAATTCCAAGTCTGAAAAAGTAGGCGTCTTGGACAAAATGCCTTCGCCCATCATTTTCTTCAAAATCTGGTCGCTTTTATACGCTTTCATGGCTTCGCCGGATAACTTCGAGGCCCAGGACATTTGCAATCTCGCCAATTCTGTCGATTCGTACGTTTCCGCGACTTCGCACGTGTTTGATAACTCCACTCTGCACGAGGCCGTCACTTCGCACTTGCCGTTTTTCCTCCTCGCTTCGACTTTAATGTTCGCCTGAATGTCAAACGTTTTTTCCTCGCGCTCTTCCGATATTTTCTTTCGTCGCAATCGTTCCGCTTCTAAAGCCTCTCGTTCCAATCGCATCTTTTCCTCTCTCCGTTTCCTATCCTCCTCCAACTCTTTCCTCTTCCTCGCCGCTTCTTCTTCTTCGCGTTTTTTCAACCGCTCTTGCTCCTCGGCTTGTTTCAATCGAAATTCGGCGCGTACTTGTTCTCGTTTTCGTTCTTCCTCTTCTTCTTTTTTACGCTCAATCTCGAGTAATCTCTGTCGCTCCTTCTCTTCCTCTTCCTCTCTTAAGCGTTCTTTTTCGTCTCTCAACTCGCGTCTCTCCAATTCCTTCGCGCGTTTCTCGTCCAATTTTTTCTGTTTCTTTTCCAAGTCGCGTCTTAAATCCCCCTCGTCGTACAATCGCATTTCCACCGAAGCGTCGTTCTCTTGACCGTCTATTCTTTTCAACTCCTGAAACGCTTTCACTACCGTCCACTTTTCGTTTCGAATAAACGTCTCCTTCTTCTCTTTATTCGTTCGCACGGTCTTGGAAACCGCCAACGCAACCGATACCAACGCCAGCGATATCAGTTCCGTCGGCGCGTCCAACCGTCCTCTCGAACTTCTCAAATACTCCGGCGTTACTGGCGCTCTCTCAAAACTGCCGAAACACGCTCGACTGATTTCATTCCGCTTCTCTCGCACTTCCGCAATAAAATCTGAAACGTGGTCCATCGCCGTGTATTCCACTTCGATTTCTTCCTCCACTTCTTCGTACAGGAAACTTTCTGAATCTTCTTCTTTCAACTGTTCTTTTGTATTCTTATTATCGTCATCATCGGCAGCGGAAGAAGAAGAAAAAGACGTCTCACTGCTGTCGCTGCTGTTTATCCTGTCCTCGTGAATAACACTACTCTCATCATCTTCATCATCATCTATATCGTCGTCGCCGCTTTTTCTCCTCGCATTCAGTCTGGAACGACTTCTGCTTTTCCTCCTCCTTCTTCCTCCTTTTCCTTTGCCTCCCACGCGTCGTTCGGCTGAAAAAACGACGAAACGACGAGCTGCTTCTCGCGTGGGGACAACGACGACGGCCATGCTTGTTTACTTGTTGTTGTTGTTGTTGTTACGTCGCAGAGCGCTCTCGTGCCTCTTTTTTGTGAAGCCGTTTTTCCCCCATAAAAACTTTAAGAAAAGACGCAGAGAAACGACGATGCGTGGCGCTTCTTCGTCTCCTCCTGCGCCTTCAGGAGTGCAGACGAGAGGGCAGAAAAGACGGATTGGTCAGAGTGATGTGTGGGATTTGATCGTGAAGAACGACGATATTTGTTTTAAACACATCGTTCCGAGATTGGATTCGAATGATGTGAAATTCTTGCACGAGGTGAATACGGAGACGAGAAAGTTGATTAAGAGATCGTCTCGTGCGGATGATTTGAAAAAGGGGTTTAAAGTTGAAGAGATGTCGTCGATATCGACTTTGGAGTTAGCGTGGGAGAATAAATCGTTGTGGTCGTATTGGTTGAACGAAACATATTTCTGCTATAAAGTTGCTCAAACGAATAAACTCGAGTTGCTCAAGTGGGCGCGAGAGGAGAAAAAGTGTGAATGGGATTTTAGGACGATTAATGCGGCCGTATTACAAGGTAATCTGGAAATTGTAAAGTATTGCGTTGCAAATGAGTGTCCTGTCGATGAGGACGCGTGTGAAAGTGCTGCCCGAAACGGTCATCTCGAGTGCCTCAAATACTTACACGAAGATGCCAAAGCGCCTTGGGATGAGTATACTGCCAATGGCGCGGCTGGAAAGGGTCAACTCCACATACTCGAATACCTTGTTGAGCGTAAGTTTGATAAATATAGCGAACTTGCGTGTATGCGTGCGGCCAAGTACGGCCACTTGGACTGTTTGAAGTACTTACACGAAACCGCCAAAGCGCCTTGGGACTATTTGGCCGTACTAGCAGCGCACGAACAAAGCCAAACCGAGTGTGTACAATACCTCCTCGACAAAAACTGCCCATTACCAGAAGGTTGGCGATACGAAGACGGAGTATTGCACACGTCATAAACACGCGCACACACACACACAGCTTGTAATTTAAAAAGAAGATTCAGCGCTCGCGTACCTTTTCCTTCCTCCTCTTTTTTCCTTCTTGTTCGTTTTTTAGGGAAACCACCCCCCTACTCGGCATAAATTTTCTCTCTCTAACTCTCTGTTTGTGACTCTGAGTATTACTACACGCGGCGTAAAGTATTTACATAATAACACTTTCATCGAATTCGTACGCATCGTGCCAGACTGCTTTATTGGAGAGGAGAGACAGAGATATATATAGCGTTAAAGAAACGGATTGATTACTTTTGATTTTTGGATAACGAACAGTATTGGGGATATGAATTTTAAGAGTCATCGTCATCAAACCACGAACGCGAAGAACGTGGTTTTAGGAGGACGAAGGATTCGTCGCTTCTCTGCAAAAACGACGACGAAGAGAACGACGACGAGAACAATCAAGGCTTTATACGGGTATAAGGGAGAAAAAATTGTCGACCCTTTGGAGCAACTGGAACGTTTATTTCCAGAGGTTCCAGAGCCGGTGTTGAAAATAGGGAAAACGGTATACGAAGTCGTTTTAGAGCCTTTATACGAGCAGTTACCATTACCGGACGTGGCCAAAGACTTTGTCGAACAATTAGCTCTGGATGAAAAAGTGAACGGGTGGACTTTATACACGAACGGGACGCCGTTTGAGGAGTTTCTTTTCGTCGCGTTTGTCGTGTTTTATTTAACCGCGCAGCCGGGGATTTTGGGGTACGCGTTCGATGAAACCGTCGCGAGAGCGATACAAACAGCCACGGCTGGGAATAAGTTTGGCAAAAGAGGTTCGAACGTAAACTTAGGCGGGATAATCGGGGACGGGTCGTTCGGGACCGTCTATCGAGGACGATTAAATTCCAGCGAGGCGGAGAATTTGGTCTTGAAGTTTGCGAAAAATACAACCGGCGCGAGCGGGTTACAACGCGCCGAACGACACATGAACGAACGGATATCCCGAGACATTTTCGTCGCCGGCGGTTGCGCGTCTTACGTCGGATCTTACGAGGAAATTGAAGACGCGGCGGCACCGGTTTTGGTGTGGAAATTCGCCGGCGATGAAAACACGCTCGAAGATTACGTGTTGGATAGAAATTTTCCGAGCGCGTTAGAGGTGGCGCTTTTTGGGAAATCTCAAGAGGATAAAGATTACGACGCGAGGTGTTACGCCGTCGCAAAGAAAATCACGCAACAACTGTTGTGGTCGTTGAGAGGGTTACACTCCATCGGTATAGTTCACAGAGACGTGAAACCGGCGAATTTAGTCAACGAAAACGGACGATTCAAACTGATCGATTTCGGCGGCGCCGCGGATTTACGAAGCGGCGTGAACTACGAACCGGAAGTTTCCATCTTAGACCCTTCGTTCTCACCACCAGAGGATTTTATCATGCCTGAACGAACGCCGAGAGCGCCTCCGGGTGCCATCGCCGGCGCGCTTTCTGTCCTTCCGTGGACCGTCTTCCAACCGCAATTATTCGATAGCTATTCCGCCGGCCTCGTCTTACTCCAGTTGGGATGCCCGCAACTCAGAGGCAAACGCGTGTTAGAACCATCCGGGTCGTTCCAGCGACGGTTACAGGACGAAAACTACGATTTGCGCAAAGTGCGCAAAGACTTAGCCGGAAACTTAGGCTGGGACTTTTCCGCTCTCGATCGAAACGGCGGCGCCGGGTTCGATTTAGCCTGTCGACTCGTCGCCGCCAGAGGTATCACGCGAAGAGGTCGATTAGACGCCACGCAGGCGCTGTTGCACCCGTTTGTACTTTTACCTTTTTAATACTACATCTACTATTATTACTACTACTACTGCTACTACTGCTTTACTACTGCTGCTCCTTCACGATCTTCATTCGTCGACTACTCGCCTCGCGGTCCCCAACCGCCTTTCACTGTAAACAGCCACCCGTTCTTCAAACCGGTCCCGTTGCACGCGTCGCAACGCACGTACCCGCGGCCAACGCATCGACCGCAGCAATTGTCATCGTCATCACCATCCGTAAAAGTGGTCGTCGTCTTCCCTCTGCCTTGACAGCGAGCACACACGCGTCTGTTGTACCCGAAACATTCCTTGCACTTGACTGGTTTCGTGAAGTAGTCACACATCTCTTCGATTGGTCTTCTTCTTTGTCTTCTTCGTTTGTGATTCGTGTTGTCTTCGTTGCTTTCACCACTCGCTCTCGACACTTTTCTCCTCAGGATTATACCACTGTTACTCCTGCTCCTATTCGCGCAGAAGAAGATGATGTCTCGACGCGACAACATGAGATGAATTTTTTATTCCGCGTCAGACTTTTTTCCAATTCAATCGGATGATGATAATGGCGTCCTCCTTCACGTCCGCCGGCGCCGCGCTGACGACAAACAGTCGTTTCGGGAATTCGAGAACAAGAAGACGAGAAAGAAGAACAGAATTCAATCGGAGCGTCGTCGGAGCGAGCTCGTTGAGGGAGAGCACAGAGAAAGCCGTCGTTCTCGTCGTTTCGTGTTGTTCGCTTTTCTTTTTCCCCGCGCAAAGTCTCGCATCGTCATCGTCTTTCGATGAGAGGTTCTCCGGATCGTTCGCGGACCCGAACCACCCGGGGTGCCCTCGAGAAATCACCAAAAACGGCGTCTTGAGAGGGTACGACCCGGTGCCGTTCGAGAAAGGCAAAGGGTGCCGAGGGAGGAAAGTTGTCACGCCCGAAGATGTGTTCGCGTACCCGGGGAAAACCATGAGGTATTGGGAAATCCAAACCAAACTGGTTGGAAAGACGAAGGACGAGATATACATCGATTTCGACCAGAAAGACGGGAGCGGGGAGAAAGTCGTGGCGAAACTGAACGAGAATGAGGAGATCGTGTTCCCGACCGGGGAGGTTTGGAAACGGAGACGAGGCGAGAGTTTCTTTCCGTGATGAATTGAGATGCGCGAGATGCGTAACTGTAATGGATAAAATGGAATGTACTATGCTTCATTAGAGCACACACCCCTCTCACTCAAAGCTTCTTTGCCCTTCGCATGAATGAACGCAACAAGATGACGAATACAAACCATCATCGTCACTTATTCACGTCCCCGTTCCTCGTCTCTTTTCTCTTTCGCGCGTTGAATTCGTTTCTTTTCCTGCGAACGTTTCACAGCGCGGACGAGCACTATCAGAGCGTGGAAATCGCGCACGAGTTTATATTCAAGTACGGCGCAAAGACCTGGGAATGGCGAGAGGACGTGAAGTTGAGGAGTTTCGTGCATCCTTTGCTCGCGTACGCGTGGCCGTACGCGCTCGTGAAGGGATTACGGCTCGACGAAGACGCGAGTTTAATAACGGTGTTGGTGCGAGCGATGCCGAGAGTCGTGAACGCCGCGCAGTGCGCTTTCATCGACGTCGGGACGTACCGGTTAGCGCGCAAATGGTACAACAACGACCAGAACGTGGCGAAAAAAGCGTTCGCACTGTCGCTCGCATCGCACTGGCATTTTTATTGCGGATGTCGGTCGTTCGCGAACGTCACGGAAACCGCGTTTTGCGTCTGGGCGCTCGTGTTTTGGCCGAGCGGGTATTTCGATATGAACGCGAAGAAAAGAGGAGGTGGTAGTAATAGCGGTAAGAGTAGTAATAGCAGCGGGTTTAGAAGAAAGAGCATCCGTGGTTTAGTTTTAGCGTTCGTTTCGTGCACCGTGCGGCCGACGGCGTACGCGTTTTGGGCGTGCGTAGGAGCGCGTACGATTTTCTTCGATCGGGAGGCGTTGTCGGCGAAGCGACGAGCGAGGTTTAGCGCGGATGCCTTTTGGGTTGGAAGTTTCGTTTTATCGATAGAAGCGTGCGTGAACTATTATTATTACAACAAGAAGTGGACGTTCCCGGCGTGGAACTTTTTCGAGTTTAACGTCTTGAGAGAAGGCGCGAGTCAATACGGAACGCATTCCAACGCGTGGGTTTTCACGCAAGGTTTACCGGTTGTTTTGGGTGTTTTGTTTCCAGTCAGTCTTTACGAGTTGTTCCTCGCTTCGAATGCTCGCGGTAATTTAGAAGATACTAGTAGTGCTAATCTTCCTGATGGGGGTAAAATCATCAAAGATAACGATGGAACCAACGCGAAAAGAAGAAAACGTTTGTCGACGCCCGCGGTGGCGAAAGTTGCTTTTTTGGCAACCGTTTTCATCGTTTCCATTCCAAAGCACAAAGAGTTTCGCTTTTTATACCCGTTGATTCCAGTGTCCATTGCGGCGTCTGCGAAGTCGTGGGCGTGGTTGGAGAGCGAGCCGCCAGATAAGAAATCATCGAAGAACAACTCTAAAAATACTACGTTTCTCCTGGCTCGGTGGTTCGTGCGCCTCGGTCTCGCCGCGCAAATTCCGCTCGCGATGTATCTCTCTTTGATACATCAAAGAGGCATGGAAACCATCGTCAACAAATACGTATCCAAACTAACCGTGGAAGACGACGTGTTCGACGGTGGCGTGCACTTCTGGACCCCGTGTCACGAACACCCGTTCTACGCGAGCGTCCACAAAAATTTGACGATGCGCTATTTGGAATGCGATCCTCCAAACGCGTCGTCGGTTTCGTCGCATTTGTCCTCGGGCAATTGGCGAGCGTTCGAAAAGAACCCCTTGGCATTCGTAGAGCGTAAATACGGGAAAAGCAGCGGATTGAAATGCGACGACGACGACGTAAACGACGTAAACGACGACGCCGATGAAGATGCGAAAACGAGCGACGACGAAGCTAATAATCTCCTCCCGAGCCACGTCGTCGTCTTCCAGCGCGAGCGCGACATCCTCTGGAACTGGTTCCAATCCTTCCAGTTTGAAGAGATCGCGAACGAGTTCCACGCGCACTTGAGCGTCGATCGCCCGGGTCAAGAAAGAGCTCACTTCTTCGCTCGAAGAAAAAAGACAAGCAGGAATACCACGGGTGGCGGCGAAAGTCGGCGCTCCGAATGCGCTTCTTCGTCGAAAGTTGTTTAACGCGTCGTAAAAGTCATCATCATTTGTTCTGGCATCATTTGTCAGTCCGTTTGAATGCTGCTGCGTGTTTGTAATTGTAGAGTAATCATCGTTCGAGTCTCGGAAGTTGCCTCAACACGGCGAAAGGATTTGTGTTGTTCACATTAGTAGTATTACCACCACCACCACTCAAACCTGTCGTCGTCCCCGTCGGTTTCCCTTCCCGTTTCGCCTCCTCTGTTTCTTTCGCTTCCTCCTCTCTTCTTTTCCTCGTTCGATTCGTTTCCCATGACACCGTCTTTGTCTTCTTTCTCTTCTTCTTTGTCTTCCCGATGATAGAAGAAGAGATGTCCGTCTCGTTGATTTCCAATCCGTTCTTCTTCTTCTCCCGTTCTTCTCCCTCTTCCTCTTCCTCGTCTTCTTTCCATTGCATCCTCTCCTCGTTTATCCGTTTCATCTTTTTCTTCCTTCGTTTCAGCCACTTCATGCCTTGCGCGTGCGGGTTCGTGTTGTTGCCACCACCCATTGATTGGTGGTGTTGTTGTTAGTAGTATTCAAAGTGGGGTGTTTTTTGTCTCTTCTCTTTTGTCTCTTTTTTTTCTCCTTCTCTTGTGTCTGTGTTAAAAAAATTCTGTCGCTTGTTTTTTTTGTCTCTCCTTTGTTTGTTTCTTGTCTCTTTTCTCTTGTCTTCTGTCTGTCAAAATTCGTTCGTCTTTTTGCATCAAAAAATCAAAAGCGATGAGACAGTTGAAAAATCTCTCTCGTAGAGTTCTTCAAAAATTTTAGCCGCCACGCATCTTTGCGCAACTTTTATAGCATTCGTCGTCCGTCGTCGTTTGGAAAGGTGGTGGTCTTTTTATATGTCCGAGAAATGAGATGATCTGAAAACGAGATGATTTCGAATGCTACTACTTCTACTCCTCCTCCTCGCACGACTAACAACGGCTTGAATGACATTTTGAGAGATGATTCGGATGATAAAGCGAAGTACAAGAAAGCGCTGCTGAAAAAGCTTCGATGGCAAATCGTCGCTTCGCGCGAGAAGAAGAAGAAGAAGAAAGAAGCATCGAACAACGACGAAGATGTTTTTGTGGAGAAAACGTTATTCAATTTGCGAACGCGCTTGGGAATCTCGAGAGATTCCGAGGAAGTGAAGCAGTGTTTTCGAGTCGCGAACGATTTGGATTTCGTCGGTTCATCGAAGAAGAAGAAGAAGAAGAAGGAGAAGAAAAAGAGTCTTAAACGAGGAGGAGAAGGACTGGAAGAAGGAATAACGCCTCTGAGTAAGAAGCAAAAGAAGAAAGATTTTATCATGGACGACGGGAAGGCGACGCAGACGTTTCACCGGTTGGCTTTAAGTACGTCGGCGAAAGATGAATCGAATGATTACGACGACGACGACGAGATGATGAACAAAAATGCCGAACGGTGCGTTCGAGACGTGAATCTGCGCGTGAATAGATTCGATAGCTTTCGAACGTGTTCGGCGCAGTGGTCGCTGGCGACGATGTGCGCGAACATGGTAAAAAGGAGGAAAACTGTTTTCGTCGTTAATGATAATAACGGTTTTCGAGAGCAGTCGATGCTATTGCGAGAAAACTTAGCGAGACGGTTCAAGGAGTTGGCGGAGAAAGCGGACGCGAGAGCGTGCGCGACAAACTTATGGTTTTTAGCACAAACGAGCGGAACGATGAGTGGCGAAAAGAGCGAATCTTTTTCGGCATCCATCAAAGCCGCGATTAAAGGTTTGCGCGCGTGCGAAGAGGATAAAATTTCGAGTCAAGACGGCGCGAACGCGTTGTGGGGGATTGCCAAACTGCGCGTGAAATCGTCGCTGAAAAGCGAAGAGATTGAATCGGTGGTGGCTAAGTTAGCGGAAAGAGTAGTAGTAGCAGCAGCAGTAGCAGCAGAAATGAGTGGTAGTACGAATAGTAAAAGCAATAATAGTAAAGAGGTGTCATCCGCGATGTGGGCGTTGGCGACGATGCACGTGGACGGCATCATTTTGTCCGGGTCAAAATCTTCAAAATCATCCGATGGGTTGGACGCGACAATTTTGCGCGTCGCGAAAGTTGTTAAAAAGGCGTTTCAGAAAGAATCAAAGGACAACGCGATAAAAACGAGTTGGAGCGAATCGAGAGTCGTCGCGAATTGCGTGTGGAGTTGCGCGAAGCTCTTCGCGAATGCTCTTCTCACGAAGGATACCAGAAAAGTCTTGCGAGAAACGATTGAGATTGCGCTCGAAAATGAAAATTTGTGGCAACATTTAGAGCCGAGAGCTTTTGCGACGCTTTTGAGCGCAGCGACGACAATTCAAAACGCGTCTTCGTCTTCGTCATCATCCTCATCGTTGCGACGACGCCTCCTCTTAAAACGCGCGTTGGATTGTTTCGAAGATACCTCGACACACGGTCGGGACGTCACGCCGGCGGACGTGTGCGATTTGTGCGAATTCATAGAAGCATTTACCACGACGACGACGACGAAAAAAAAAAGTGGTGAAGATAATAAACTACTCGAAGAGGCAGACTTCGAAGACCGCGTGATGAAAATCGTGACAGATATTTCAAAAACGTGCGATTGGCGCGCGAGCGGAAGATTGCTCTCGAGCGCGGAAGCGCTAAATGTCGACGCGCGAGCAAAGAAACGCTTGCTTTCATCTGGTGTCGAAGCGATTAAAATCATGGAGCTCGATCGCTTCAACGTGGACGAGGCGACCGCGGAGACGTTGTCGAGACACATCGAAGAGCAGTTGAAATCGAAATCGACAAAACAACGGCGCGTGTTGATTGCCAACTGCGAGAGCAGAAGCGAAGGCAAATTGCGCCAGACGGTGGAGAAATTCGGTCACAGATTTGAAACGTGGCAAAGGTTCTCGTGCAACGACGATGCGGAGAATGAGAACGCCCCCTCGAGAAACGCCACGATGCGCACCAACGCGCGTCCCTGGCCGACGGTGAGCGAGAGAAAGTGCGACTACGCGTTCGTGAGAGCGTGTGCGGATAAGGAGGCGCTTCTTTTCCTCATGACTGCGGTCGCCACGCGAGTGAAAGTGGGCGGCGATGTCTTCGTTTCCGGGTCGCGAAGTGAAGGGTTTTTGAACGCCTTTGACGCTTTCAACAAGGTACGTTATTTATTTATCTTTGTTGCTAAACTCGTCTTGTCTTCTTTCGTCGTCGTCGTACTTTTTTCGTCGCATCTCGTCTCAGCGTTTAGCATATACCGCCGCGACTCGTGTTTTTGCTTTGACGTTGGAATCGAGTCTTTCTCCTTTTGAAGAAGAAGGATTCTTCCGATTGAAAAATAGAACACCAAAATGTCGCGGTTCGGCCTACAACAGACGCTACATTTGGACGCGGGATTGAGAACGTCGCATTTAAGGGCACATCCAGCCTGCGTCGTTGTCGTCTCGCGTTCATCCGTCCATTAATGAGCCTCGTTCGTAGCCGTCATCTGCGTTCGAGTTCGAAGCGGCGGATACATCCACCTCTTCTCTCCTTTTATACGATGATGACATTTTTCGTTCCACCGGGGTTCGTATTAACGCTTCTTCTCCTTCTAAAAAATATAAATAGGATTTGTACGAACATCCTCGACGCGTTCCTGGACACGCGACCATAGCGCACTCGCCAAATTCCGAGGAAGCTAAAAAGAGCGAAAACGACTTCGCGTTTGCGTTCACCGCCAAAGTTCTCTCCAACGGCGACGAGAAAAACGCCTCTCTCGAGTCGTTCAAAAAAGTCGACTCGAACGTGAAACTGTTTTCCGGCGGTGGTGGTGGTTCTTCGAGTGTTGTTGAAGCGAAGGAATGGACGACGTACCCTGGATTTTTTGCTAAAGGTGGGCTGGACATCATGACTTCGTTCCTTTTGGATTCGATTCTTGAAGAAGATCCCGAAAAGTCCTCCTCTCCGAGATTAAAGAAGGGTATTTGTAGCGACAAGACAAAACGCGTCATGGACTTTTGTTGCGGCTCTGGCGTCATCGGGTACGCGTTACGCAACGCTCTCGAAAAAGAAAAGACGAAGAAGAAAGTCAAACTCACCATGCTCGACGCCGACGCCGTCGCTCTCGAAGCCGCCAAACAAAATTTCTCTTCTCTCGTTTCCGGAAACGACGACGTGAACGACGACGAGAACAACATCGAGTACCTCCTCTCCGACGGCTTCCCTCAAAAAACCACCACCAAACCGTGCGAACTCATTCTCACGAACCCGCCGGTGCATTACAACGCCAAACCTGATTTCCGCGTTTTGGGTCACATGCTCACCGAGCTCCCGAACGTTTTGAAAAAAGAAAAGAAAGGAGGCGCGTGTTTTTGCGTCTGCCAACGTTACGTCCCGCTCGAAAGCGTCGCTCAATATTATCAAACCACAAAAACAATAGACTTAAAAATTCACGCGAAAAACGACCGGTTTTGCGTTTGGAAGATTGTCTGCAAAGCAAGGTCTGACTCATGAAGAAGAAAAGACGTTAACACAACGACAGCGTTAAAGCAGAAAGCTTTTTAGTTCGTTAGTAGTATTGGGAGGAAAAGAGAGACTTTTGAAGACGTTTTTGATTGAATTTAATTGTCGTATTTTTTCCCTCGTCACTTTTTTCCTTTCACCTTGGAGTTTTGGGGATCACGTTTTTGTCTCATTGTTTCGTCGTTTACGTCATCATTCTAGGGGAGGTTAAATATCTCATCGTCTCGCGTACCTTTACTCTGATTGTATTCTCTCTCTCGCTTTTGGGCCTTCTTTATTGCGTTTTAGGAGGATAATATACTAATTAAGAGCAGAAAAAACGTGTCTGAATTCCACGTTAACAACCCGCGGGGAAATGTCTTCCTCTTCTTTGCATTCATCTTCTTCGTCCGGGGGTGGTGCGATGGAGAATCGACGCGGGGTGAATAAGGCGAATAAAAAGACGACGACAACATCGGATGACATTCGGGAATCCATATTTTTCGACGAATCCCTCCAGTTCTTGTCGTTCAACCAAGACGGAGGCTGTTTTGCGGTCGGGACCGATTCCGGGTTCCGAATATTCAACTCGGACCCGTTCAAAGAGACGTTTAGGCGAGATTTCGACGGCGGCGGGGTTGGGATCGTGGAGATGCTGTTTCGGTGCAACATACTCGCGCTCGTTGGAGGTGGCGCGGTGCC
>JACLAA010007782.1_pt1 | contig 55584 bp, 42 predicted proteins | sample 8027891 | NCBI WGS metagenome assembly JACLAA01 (sample SAMN15724900, study PRJNA655200) | protist metagenome | isolation source: fluorescence activated cell sorting (FACS) single amplified genomes of... | place: Spain: Blaines Bay Microbial Observatory, Mediterranean Sea | collected 2016-01-19 | reverse complement strand
GGCATCAGCGGCGGCAAAAAATGCAATCATCACGAACAGATCTTCGGGACGCGGGAAGGTGACGACATCGTTTACGTCGTCGAGCGCGATGGCGAGAAGAGTTTCATCCGCCGATGATGGATTTAATCCAATCGGACGACGACACAGAGGAAAAGTTTCATCAACGTCCGCGAGAACGGCGACGACGACGACGGCGACAGAAACGGCAGAAACCCAACCGCACGACGGTGGGAGAATAACATATTTCCACGGACAAGGATCGTTAGACGAACTGGACGAAGAAACGCTGCTGAAACAGTCGCCGTTTCCAATCAAACCGGATGATTTAATCGCCTTAACGAAACACGTACTCAACGACAACCTGTTGTGCCCTGAAGCGCACTTAAAATGCGGGCCTGCACTGTCGGAAGATTTTCAATACTGGTCGTTCGCCGTCGGCCCAATCAATAAGAAGAGCTTTATTGAGTATTTGAAAATGAATTTGACCGATGCGTTTCCGGATCGGAAAATGAATACGTTTGGGTATCGAGTCGATCCGATGGAATTTAACCGCGTGTGGTTCAACGCGAGATGGCAAGGCACGCACACGGGGATGTTGATGAACAAAATTAAGCCCACGTATAAGCAATTAGACTTACCACCACAAATCGTTTCATTAACGTTCACCGAGGAAGGAAAGGTTTCGAAATACACGCAGTTCGTGGCGGATAGATCGTGCGGGAATACGCACGGATACAGCGGTGTAATGGGCATCTTTCGAGCGTTGGGAGAGAACGTCCCTATCCCCGACGTCGTCGAGAATTACTTGAGAAAAGACAGTCACAGGCGAAGTGAGCCAGGTGTGTATTTCAAACTGAGAGCGTGGTTTTGGCAGAGGAAAGTCACGAGACGGACCAATCGTAGGAGCGAAAAGGACACCCGTAACGAGCGATGATAGTTTTGAAAATCTGACGAGCGGTGATAGTTTTGAAAATCTGAGCACTTTTTACCGCCTGCAAAAAAGTCGAATCGACGTCACAACTAATCCAAAAGGAGTTGATACTTGATACACTCATATACACGCACACACACACGCACATATACGCATTCACTGAAACGCAGCAAGATGATGATCCGTTCCGCGTTGCAATCCGTTTTACCGAGCTCGTTTGCTTCTTCATCATCTTCTTCTTCTTCTGTTGCTTCGACTAATCATCGCATCGTTCGAGCAGCTGCGCACCCGAATCCATCGTTGTACGACGTCGTGGACGAGGAAAAGATGTTGAGCGAATCGACGTTCCCGATTAAACCGAACGAGCTCATTGAACTCACGAAAGAGAACTTGCGAAAAGGGTTCGCCAATATCGATTTAAGCGAAGATTTCGAATTCATCGGCCCTGTTGTCGGTCCGTTATCCAAAGACACTTTTGTGAACGCCGTGGCTGGTTTTGAGCTCGCGGAAGGTTTCCCAGACATGAAGTCGCAGTTTCATCATTTCAGAGTCGATCCGTTTGAAACGAACCGGGTGTGGTTTCAGAATAGAACGGTTGGGACGCACACAGGGGTTTTGGCGGGGAACATTCAACCGACAGGGAAGAAAGTCGAGTGTCCGCCGCAAGCGTTGTCGCTGACGTTCAACGAGAAAGGCGAGGTGACGAAGATTACAGTTGGCGTCGTGATGGACAGAACGTTAGGTAATACCGGCGGTCTCGGCGGGGTGTTTGGGTTATTTTACGCGGTTGGTGCCGGCTTGCCGTTTCCTGAGGCGCAACCGTGGAAGAAGAGTAAGCGGTATCGATTTTTCACTTTGTTAGGCAACTTGGCCAGCAAAATGAAGAAGTGAGAGAGAGAGCGGGGGAAGATGGTTAATTTTGTAATAAAAATAAAGCGCTTCATTTACAGCTGTTGTTCTTATTTTCAGCATTACACCTTTGTGCTTTCGAAGATGGCATCCGCGTTGGCGACTTCAAATCCATCTCGTCTTTTTGATTCGTCCTCTTCTAAGTTTTTCCTACTCTCTATTTCAATGCCTTCACCCTTCGAAATGTACTCTCGATAGGCGAATTCGATGTACGCGCCGCAGCCTTTCAGTTTTTCACCCGTTCCATTTACCGCTATTAATTCATCTGATACCGTCGAAAACTGCCACAGTTTCCTATCCTCGGATACATTCATCACTCTATTCTCCTCTTCTCCGTTCAGTTTCGCAATCTTTGCAATCCTCTCGACTATTTTTCTCGACATCTCCTCTCCGGATGAAACGCGAAACGCCTCCGAGCGACATCGATGCATCGCCAACGCGAAATGGTTCACAAATTCCGGCCCGTTTATTAGCAACCAAGCTGCATATTCGCTCTTCTCGGCGATGTACTCGTAATCGTCCTTCGATACGTTCTCACACAAAGAAAACCTGTCCCGTTTTTGCTCCCAAAAATCATCCTCCAAGACCGCGCCTTTTCCTTTTCCTCCTTCTCTCGACGATATCGCTTTCCGAACGATAGCCGACATCCGCTCGTCCTCGAAAGCCTCGATATCAATTTCGCTCAAAAACACTCGCGGCATCAGCGGCGTCGGTGGTTTCAACCACGTCGCTTTCAGTTTCTTCTTTGGAAATACCAAAGTCTCTCCGCTTTCGCGATAGCGAAGTTTTTCCATCAGCATTTGTTTCACGTTCACAAATTGATGATGTTTCTCGTCCCCGTCGTGATGTAACCCTTTAAACGTTCGAAACGCCACGTGGTCGAGTAAAATCGCCTCCAAAACATCCTCCTCCTCCTCGTCTCCAAATTCTTCTTCCTTTTGAATCTCTTTTAATACGTCTTTGATCCTCGTCGAAGCGTGTGATTCCAAACTCTGTTGTTGTTGTTCCCGGTATCGTTGAAACAGTTTTTGCATCTTTGTGTTGTGTTAGCCATACTATTCACATCTCCTCTTGTGATGATGGATTCCCCTAATCTCTCTCTCCCTTTTTTATTTTGTACGTACGGATAAGCACCATTTTGTATCATAGATTTAAGTGTCTTCGCCATTTTTCTCTCTTTTGAATAATAGTAAAACCAACCACACAAGAATATTAACACAACATCTCACTGATAATAATAATGGTGGGGCTTCGAAGCCCTTTGTCCTCTTCTCTCTCTCTGCAAACACAAAAGATCTCTTCTAGACGTTTGCGTCGTCAACGCGCGCTCGTTTTGTGCTGGTTTTTCGCGACAGTTCTGTTCATAAACGCGTTCGTACCGAAACAAAGTTCAATCAGAAACGAATCACAGTTACACTCGCACGGGAAAAACGTTTTGAATGCGGACGCGATTCTTGCGAGTTTGTCGTCGTTTAATCACGTCTTCGGTGGAAGAGGAAGAGGAAGAGCTTCTTCAAACAGCAACAACAACAACGATGAGTTCTTGCGATTGCAAATGGAGAAAGAGAGAGCGTCTGGGACGTTGAAATATAAAATGGAACGAGAACAGAATAAGAATCTGATGCACAGCTCTGGACAAAGTCTGAGCGAGTTGACGAACGACAACGCTGGGGAGAATAATTTTATGAACAACAACAACGGCGAAGACGTGGGAACGCTCGCGCGACCGAGAATTATACCGAAGACTTTACGGGACACTTTAATTCACGACGTGGAAGCGAGGGAGTATCGTAAGTTTAAAAAATGTTCGGTGATCGGGAACGACTCGTCCATGCGCAACGCCAAGTTAGGTGTTGAGATTGAACGCGCGCAAGCTATTTATCGCATGAATTTTGCGCCTTTGAAGATGTTTGAAGTGGACGTCGGGGCGAACACGCACACCATGTGCGTCAATCCAGAGAAGATGAGGAGAGGTTTAAGGAAAGAGTTATCGGATATGGAGAAGAAGATGGATGGGATCGGAGGGTATAGAAGCAGCAGCAGTAGTAGTAGTTTTAGCGGCGGCGGCGGTACGAGTCACGGGCGATGGGTCACCGATAACGGCAACATACCGGAACGAGTGTTAGTCGTCGGCGACGTCCCGGGAAAAGACGCGAAAACCGGCGACTCGGAGAAACCGTGCATTGAACGCTCCCAAGGCGGTTTGTGCATCGAACGCACCAAAGACAAGAAAATCAGAAACATGAAACCTTCCGTCCAAAAACTCGCCGAGGAGTTACTCTACACCTTACAAGAAGGCGTCGGCGAAGAAAACGGCGTCCCGACGACTGGTTTATACTGTTTAGTCTTAGCGTTAACCGAATGCGAATCCGTCGACGTCTACGGCATCGGCGTCGGCACCATGAACAAAGAAGACATGAAAGATTTAGAGTATTTCAAAGACGACCATTTTCGAGGTTGGGACGCTCGACACAACGCCGAAGCCGAACGTACGCTTTTGCGCGTCCTCGCCTCGAAAGTCTGGAGGAACGCTTTGATGAAACCGTTGGGTGAGTTGAAGTGGCACAACCCGCTCATGAGTTCTGAGTTGGTCAACGCGAACTTGTTGAGTCAAACCGCCTGTATTAGTGGCATTAGATGCGTGTGATAAAAATGAAGAGAAACACATTTTTAACAACAACAACAACAAAACAACTTGTCCTTTTTCGTCAAAAAAAATGAACATCATCTCTACGAGTACTGGTTTTGTCCTCCTCTCAAAACTCTTATCCCAGGCGCTCTTCTCAACCCTTCATCCTTTCGGCTTTGAAGGCGGAAAAGGCGGCGTGGTAATCGCGAGACCACGTGTTAAAAGACGAAGTTCCTCCCTCGATTTTGTTTCGCATAACGAGAAGAACAAACTCCTCGCAGAGAGTTTGTTTTTTCTCTTCGTCGTTTCGTTGTTCGTTTTGAGTTCGAGAACGAGAAAAAATACACAGAGGACACAGAAGAAGAAGACGCGCTGGTGCGCGGTACTCGTCGAGAATATTGAGTACGAAGTTAAAGAAAGAGCAGAAGAGGGAGAAGAGAGCGTGATAACGCCAACTTTCGAGGATGAATGTGAAGAAGAAGAAGAAGACAAAGAAGAAGAAGAAGAAGAAAAAGAGGACGAGTTTTTGACTTCAGACGACTCAGAGTCGTCTTTGCAGTGCGAAGACGAAGAACTCGAGCAGCGAGATCAAAGGTGGGAAATCGTCGCGAAACTTCCTCCCGTTGTCGCTTGTGAGGAGAAAAGGTCTTCATCTTCATTACTGGAGGCGTGGATGAGTGCCGTGCCGAGAAAAGGCAAACGGAAGTTAAAAGCCGTTGGATTCGGCCGCGATACGGGTAACGGTTTTTTCAAGGATCTCACGGAGTGCAATTTTCGCGTGGAGGTGTTTCGGTGCATCGACGAGAGACGTGCGAAGAGAGAGGAAGAGGGAGAAAGAAGCGACGGATCTTTCGAGAAACGACGACGGGTGGAAATTGATGAGGAGGACAACGACGACTGAGATGAAGAAGACTTTCATTTCTTCGAAACGATACGATACGATACTCTTTGGACAGAATAAATACTTCTCTATGATAAAGCTACTACTCTATAAAACTAAGAACTACATCTCTAACTGCTAATATTACCACGCCGTATTCTAGCCTCTTCTCGTCTTCGGTTCGCTTGCTTCTCCGCGATGCACTTTTGAATAACATCCGGCCCTCCGAACGCGACAACCTGCCCGTTCTCGATGTACGCCGCCAAATCCGCCTCTTTCAACTCCTCCAATCTGTGCGTCACCCACACCGCGGTCACTTTATCCTTTGCATCCTTTCCTTTTTCATTGCTCGTTTTCAAAACGTTCTTGACTGCTTTCAATACGCTTCGTTGATCAGCTTCGTCCAAAAAAGTCGTCAACTCATCTAACAACAACGTCTTTGGGTCCTCGACCAACGCGCCGGCGATGGCGACTCTTTGTTTTTGTCCTCCGGATAAGGTGGAAACTTGTCTATTCAACGCGTTCTCGTACCTTTCATTGCTATCATCGACGTCTTCATTTTCATCGTCCTCTTCGTTGTCTAAATCAACCTTCAACATGTTCACCATCTTCAACGTCTCTCTCACTTTCTTTTCAATCTCTTCGTTCGATAACCGAGGCGACGACGACGTTCCTCCTCTCTTATTTTGTTTCCGTCTTAAACCAAACGCGACATCGTGCGCGACCGTGGGCATAATAACTTGATGATCTGGATTTTGAAACACAAACGCTCTCGGTTCGTTCACTCGCGCATACCCGCTCTTAATTTCTTCCGTATTCGTCAATCCGGCCAACGTTCTCAATAAAGTGCTCTTGCCAGACCCGTTCGGTCCAAGAATCATGAACAACGCACCGCGAGGGATTTTAAGCGTGACCCCTCGCAACGCGGCATTATTCTCTGCATCCTCAAACGAGGAAGTATTATTTGCGTATTTGACGACCAAATCTTCCACGTCCACGCCGTAGATGCTGTCGTCTTCTTCTTCGTTCGATACCGTTTTTTTTGCTCTTAGGGGTGTCCTCGTTCCACAAAATCCTTTTCCATTAGTCTCGCTTCTTCGGTCAAAATGAATGAATTTAGTATTATTGCTTCTCATCACAAACCCCGAAGTAAAGAAAAGACGATCGTTACCGAGCGATGTCGAAACCTTCATCTTCTTTTATGATAAAATCTCTCTCTCTCTCTCTTTCTTCTAAAGGTGCTTGAGAGATGATTTTTATGATTTTGTCAAAAGCGTTCGTTCTTTTATTGTGTGGAATATGACTATTTTCAAATACAAAAGAGAACAACTAAACTATCATCGACCTCCTCTGCGAGATCTTTTCGCCGGCGGCGGTTTCACTTCCTCTTCCGGAGGTTTCGAGACGGCTCTTCTGGACGATCGACCACCCGCTTTAGGCGGCGGCGGCGTCGGCGATTTCGACTTTGCTTTACGTTTCTTCGAAGCCGCCGCCGCGGCTTCGGCTTCGGCTTTCTTTTTATCTTCTTCCGCTTCTTTTTTCTTTTTCTCCGCCGCGGTTGAAGATTTCGCACCGCGCGCTTTCGTCGCCTTCTCTAACACTGGTTCTCCTTCTTGTATGTCTTCTTCTTTTTCTTTTTCTTCTTCCTTTTTCACCGCAGCCTCCAACATTCTTTTCGTCGTCTCTTTCGCCTCGTCTTTCAACGCCTCTTTGATGATCGGCGGCAACGCACCCGCAGATGGTCTCCGCGTCGCCTGTTCCGCCTCGGCACGTTTCGTCTCTCGCACTCGTGCCAACATTCTCTCGACTCTGTTCTGCAACGCGCTTCGTTTCGCCTCTTCTCTTTGGTCGGCCAATTCTCTCTCGTGCAACACGTCCGTCGCTAACTCCACGGCTTCCAATACTTTCTCCGCGCACAAGCGTTCGTACATCTTCTCTTCTCGACTCGTTCTCTCCTCCTCGGTTAAGTTTTGCTCGTTTTTATTTCCTAGGGCTAAGATACTTTTTTCCGTATTGCTAAGGATATCCTCCGCGCGTTGGACGATGCGATCGAGTTCAGGGCAAACGACCGTTTCAATCACTCGCGGGCCTAACGAACTCAAACCGACTAAAGCGCCGAAAATAGTCGGTAACGGCGATTGCGTCGCCTTCAAACCCTTCTGTAAAGTTGCCGTCACTCGAGGTTGTAACGTCGCGTACTCCTCACCGTAACACTCGCAAATTTCCGCGACCGTTTTCGACGCCAACACTCGCAACTGCCAGTGATTATCCTTCTCCGGATTTTCTGATAATCGCTTCGCTACGATGCACGTCAGCACGGAAGGCATCAGTTGGTGTAAGTACAACTCTAAATTCGCGGTTGGGTTTTGCACCAACGCCTCGATCGCGCGCATCATCGCCAGAAGTTTGCGCAAGTTTCTTAAATTCGTTTGAACTTCCGTGCTTATAAACTTGGCAAAGTACGGAATCAAATTCGCCAACCCGGCGTCGGTTTGTAAAGTTCCAATCGCCGCGTTCAACAAGCCTCGCTCTTCGTCGTTCGCCCCTCCACCGCCTCTCAACAAAGCCGTAATTCTATCGAAGTACACTTGCAATTCTCTCGATAAGACGTGTTGCACGACCGGCGCGAATTTCCCTTGCTCTTTTTGTTGTTGCTGTTGCAAATGTTGCTGCGCGTCGCCCTCCTTCTTCTCTCCTGCTTCATCGCCTCCTTTCTCTCCTCCTTCCGTGGCACTCGGCAGCGGCGGTGGTCCAGTTACCGTCGGTTTCTTCGCTTTCGCTTTTGCCAACGTCTCCTCTCTTTCTTTCGCTCGCTCTTGATAATATATTTGCGAATCCAAGCTCGGATTTTCCGGAATCAACGGTTGCACCCCGTCGATGGCTAACCAGTGCGGAACGACGTTGATGGCGATCGAAGGCGGTGGTAACGGTTCGGACAAGAGTTTATTCACGTCCAACTCTTCGTCGTAGGTGTAAAAAACATCGTTCGTGCCTTTCACTTTGACGAACTCTTGCGATGGCATGTTCGATGGGAAGCCGTATAATGGTTCGCACATTCGTATGCGTAACGCTGCGTTTATGTCCTGTTTACACAAAAGAGAGTAAGAAGAGATTTGAATTGGAAAGAGAGAAAGGAATGTGTGTGAGTATTTCTTTTTGGACGAACGACGGAAGCGTTATAACCATCGTCGTCATCGAGAGTTGAACACAAAATATATTCGACTATATTCGACAAAAACGCGCGCGTGAGAAAGAGAGAGAGAGAAACATAAAGAAGCATACCTCTGTCGTTAACACATTTCGTCTCGATCGTTTCGTACATTTCAACGCCTCTTGAATGATATCTCTCAAGCGATACTCGACGTCTGGCGCGAACGCTTTGGCGACGTCGTCGGAAATAACGAACCCGAACGCCTCCGCGATCGTTTGGATCGATGCAGCGGAAAGGTGCGTGAAGTCTTTAGGAGTCGTTGCCATTTTATTGTTGTTGTTGAGGTACAGGTAAAAAGTGAAGGAAAGAAGACTCAGAGAGAGTTTAAGAATTACACAAAAGAGAGTGTTATTAGTTAAAATATTACAACTAGGTATATAACTTTTGTCTTTCTGATGCGTGTGTGTGTGTGTGTGTGTGTGTGTGTGTGTTGCGTAGTATACGTAGATTCGACGGAATCGACCTGCGTTCTTGATGTGTTTCAGGAGAGAGTGATGAGAGCGCCATAAGAAGCGCATTCATCTCACTTTCTTCCTACGCGCGCTCTTCCCGCGCGCGTAGCATGTTTTTTTGTGTTGTAGTTTACTTCGTCTTCGTTCTTCTCGAAGAAAGAAGAAGTCATTAAACGTGTTTTTTTGAATTGATGTCGCGGTCGTAAACGGTTGCTAATGACTGCATACGACTGTAAAAAAACGCCGCAGAGTCAATCGCGTCGCGAACCAATGTTTGGCTATCTATGGGTTGATTGTTCCTCATCTCTTTCTCTCTCCGTTGTTGTATACGTTATACATAATATATCTCGCGGCGGCGCGGCGTTCGAAGAGAGAGAGAGAGAAAAAGAACAACACCGCAAATGTATAGCTCTTTCTGTTTGCCTAAAAATAATCTCTATGTTGGTACAGCAGCATCCACCGAAGACTTCAAATCGAGCCGGGTTAAAAAAACTCGTTTTGACTTTACGCTTCGCGTGGTTTCTTCTTCAATTATCCATTACCGATGCGAACCGGAAAGTTTTGCCATCATCATTTGAAAATCATGATTCGCAGGTTCCGGAATGTTGGGGTATTGTTGCGATCCGTCTGGACCTCTGTACGGTTGGAGTTGTATTCCCCCGTTCCCTCCTCCATTTCTATCGCCGCCGAACAGATCGTTCAATACGCTTTTTGTCGGTGTCGGTGCTTGATGTTGATGGTGTTGCGGCGGCGTGGGCATGCCGCCACCGAGCAAACTTCCAAGTAAAGCTTGGCCACTCATCGGCGGCCGCTGATGTTGTTGTGGAGGCGGCGAGCGGGAGAGTAAATTCTGCATCAAGCTGTTCGCGCTCGCCGTCGTCGTCGGCGGAGAGCTCCCCGCCGAGGACGACAACGAGTTCTGCGAAGAATTTCTTCTCGCCATCGCCGCTTGGGCTCCCGGTATCGTTTTCAAAAAGCTCGGCAACGGCACGACATCTGGATCGGGCGAGTTTGTGAAACTCGCGCCTGCGTATTTCGGCTCGTTATAATCGTTTCTGGTGCTATTGTTGTTGTTGTTCTTGTTGCTCTTTCCTTTGTTGTTGTTGTTTCCTTTCGTGTGGTGTCCGTTATTCGTGGTCGTTTCTAACGGCGCCGAGTTGGAGAGTTTCGCCGCCGCCGCCGCGTGCCCTCCCGTCGGCACCTGCGGCGCGCACACCTGGTGCGCTCGCAGCCTCGGATCTACTCCTACTAACAAAGGCGTCGAACTGTTATAATTACTCGTCGTGTTTTGATTATGCGCCTCGAAGTCAAAAGGCACTAAATCTCTCCCCGCCCCGGGTAAAGGTGCCGCGGATGCGCACTTTTGATCTTCGGACGCTTTGATTAACGCGTCCACCATGACGTCTCCATCGCCTCGAAAACTCATCGTTCTTTTTTTCTTCTCTCTTAATAATTGTCCGTCACACGACACCGCTTGATTTTTGCCAAAATTGCGCGCCTTCTTCGAGAAGAAGAATCAGTACAGAGAGTAGTATATATCGCGAACGAATAAAACGCCTCAAAAACGCAGATTCGTGCGAACACCGTAACGTATCGCGCAAAAATAGCGGCAGAAAAGCAGTCGTAAGTTGTGCGCGTTTACTTATATAGTAGAGTATTAAACGCAGCAAGTGTGTTGTGTGTGTGTAATTTTTCTTTACGAATGAAGAAGCATTCCTCTCTTCTGAAGCTTCTTTTTTCGCGTCGATCTTTTTTTCTCGTTTCTTTCGAAAAAAACGAAACATCTTCTTGCCTCATTTTTCTCGGGACGCTCTGCTGCACAAAATGATGAGATGATGATGATGTTATGTCGTGTATATTTTTAAGAAGCACACTACTTTAAGCTGCTCTTTGTTTGCCCGACGATGACGACGCGCTTGTTCTTCTTTTCGTTATTGTTCTTCTTTTCGTCTTTTGTTTTTGTCGACGGCGACGTGCAAACGCCTCAAAGAGAACTCAGAAAAGAAACCGTCACGATGCAACTGTCCTACGGGAACGTAGAGCTCGGATTTTATAAAGACGAAGCTTCAAACACGGCGGACCACATATTGAAAGCGTTTAAACTCGGCTTGTACGACACCAATCACGTGTTTCGAGTGGATAAAAACTTTGTCGCGCAAATCGCGGATTGCATGACGAGTCGAAGAGTTGGTTTGACTTTCGAGCAGAACGAACACGCGAGGAAGAAAATACGAGGCGAGCACGTCGGGCAAACCATCAAACACAGGAAAGGAACGCTTTCGATGGCACGGTTCAACGATCCAGACAGCGGGACGACGTCGTTTTCGATTTTATTAGGCGACGCGCCGCATTTAGACGGGCAGTATTGCCAATTTGGGGAGTTGATTAGTGGATTTGAAGTGTTGGACGAGTTACAAAAGCTGGAGACGACGAAAAGCGGGATCTTCGTCATGCCAAAGGAGCGGATTGAGATTATGAGCACTTACGTCACAAGTGGTGGCGATGGAGACAACAACAACTGCGTGGAAGAAAAATTGCGCGCGGAATCTTTGGCGAAGGAGCTGCACGACATCAGAGCCGCAAAGTTACCGAGTAAAAAATAGAGAAAGAGAGGTAAGGAAGCGGCGTATTATTTTTAAAGCTCTTTCATTTGCGCGAAGAACCGACTGCGTTGGCGTAGCAACAACGATGATGTCGCAAAAATATTACTAGTAGTATTATGGTAGTTATTATAGTTATTAGAATTATTTCCAATGAACGAAAGCGATGAACACGTATCTCGCCGCGAACGTAAATACTACACACGCGACTTGAAATGCTAACAATCGCAAACACAATTTCCTTTCCGTCGTTTTCCCGAAAACGCGTAAAAACAACGTCACCAGATTCATGTTGTATCGCGTCTCCGTCGCCTTGGACGGACTCAATAAACCGGTTTGCGTCTCAAACCTCGGTAATCGGTGTCGAGGACACGGCACAATTTTGAACAATTGCGGAATAGAGTACAAAAAGTTCACCACTTGCGGTAAACAAAACAACAGCAACGTTTCGGAGAAGTGGCCTAAAATGCCAGCCACGGCTAAAGTCATCCCGGCGAAGTACGTGTACGAATCGCCCACAAACACCGCGCTCGGGTACCAGTTTTGCTCCAACAAACTCACCGTGGCGGCAAAGAAAGGCGCGATTAACAACAACGAAAATACGTGCGGTCCAACGACTACATTCGACGTTGGATCTGTCAAAAGACTCCAAACGTTCAGAACGATGATCCCGCCGGCGATGACTAACGATTGGCCGCACTCTAATCCATTTAAACCGGCGTGGATGTTAATCGCGTTCGATAAAAAAACTGCGAGCAACCAGATAAACGCGATATAAATGTACCCAACGTCCATCAATCCACTCTTCATGTCCACTTTCATCGTTACGATATCCCGCACAATAGGGACCGAATCGAGCGCGCCTAAAACCGAACGCATATTTTCGCGAAACATGCGAGGGACGACGATAGACGTCGATCCTTGGTAACTTTGCGCCAACATCGTCGCGGCAAACCCGGGTAAAATCATCTTCGCTCTCCACGGCAAATCTAACACGTCGTCTACGAATCCAAGAAACAACATGAACCCAATCGTCGCCAACGCCGCGTTGTGTTCGCTCTCTCCGCTGTTGTCCAAAATGAACGCCGTGTGTAAAGTCCTCCCGATAACCAAGGACACGAGCACCGCACACCCACTCGCTAAACCCAACGCCTCTGGAATAGCAATCTCGCCCATTTTCGTTCCTTTTTTGTTAATATCTAAACCAAACATGTTTCGCTTCCCGAGCGTGCGTCGAGCGACGATTGGTATTAAGCGCGCTGTTGTCGCGTACGCCAACACGGACGTGAACGCAGCTAAAAGTAAGATTTTCATCGCGCCTTGATCCATATTATATACACTCACTCCACTCATATCTTCGTTCACGAATCCTTTCGCGAAAATAATTATTGAGGTTGGGAGTAAACAAAACGCAGTCATTTTAAGAACATCTCTGGTGCGTTTTTTTTCAATAACTTCGAGTATTTCTCGAGGGATGACAGACGCGTTTTCGTCGTCGTTATTCCTTCTCTCAGCAGCGTTTGGACTGCTTGTTCGTTGTCTCACCGACGACATCTTCGTTTACTACTTCTTCTTCTCTTGTTCTTGTTGTTGTTGTTGTTGTTCTAACAGTTTCTTTTCCAATCGAATCTTGTCCCTTCGAACGCCTTCGCGTAACTTTTCTTTCTCGTCTTTTTGCTCCCAGTGGACGTAGTATATCCCGGACGAGACCAAGGAAACGGTCAAGAAAAGTGCGAAAAGTCCTCTGGATCTTCCTTTAGCTAAAAATGCGTTGTTTTTACTCCCGATAGTCTTCGTATTCGTCGCGTTCGTCGAGTTTAGCATGTGTGCGAATATAAAGTGAAGAGGACTGCGACAGACCTTTTAGGTGAAAAAAACGCATAAAAATCACATCAGAACGAAGACGGATTAGACACTCTTTTTATTCACTTTATACTCTATTTATATACACTATATACACACACAGAGAGAGAGAGTCAGAGAGTAATGCGTTCGTTACCGAGAACGTCCTGGTCGAGCTTACCGGACGTCGTCGCGTCGTGTGAGAATACTACGAGTAATACTACGAGTCCGACGATGCAGTCGACGACGGGGACTTCTTACAACAACAACAACAACAACGCTAATAATAAGAAATTGAAAGTTTTGTGTCTTCACTCGTTCCGAACGTCCGCGGATATCGTGAAGTTACAACTCGCCATGGGCGGGTGGGATAAACATTTACAGGATTCCGCGGAGTTTATCGCAATAAACGGGATATTTAAAGCAACGGGAGAACCTCCGGAAGATGTGAAATCAGCGTTTCCAAACATGGGCAGTTTTCAGTGGTACGACGCGGAACGAAACGCGGACACGGGGAAGATGGAATACAGAGGGATCGAAGAGTCCGCGAAATTCGTGGACGAGATTGTGCAGCGAGAAGGAATCGATGGGTTGTTAGGGTTTAGTCAAGGCGCGACGTTAATCGGGGAGATGTTGAAAAGGTCTTCGTCCGATACCGCAAACGCACCGGAAGGAGAAGAGGAAGCGATGCGGATGAAGAGTTTACGATTCGCGGTGTTGATATCAGGCATGCCGAGCAGAGCGGACGAGAAATTGAGGGAACAAATGCGTAGTAATAATAGTAATAGTAACAATATCGAGAAAACAATAGGTGCGTCTATCCCGACTTTGCACGTAGTCGGCCAACAAGACCGGGCGATACCCCCGGCGCTGACAAAGTTACTGCATAAAGAGTTTGGCGGGAAGGCGGTGTTAGTCGAACACGAAAAAGGGCACGTGATACCGAAAGTGTTTCCATCGAACGAGTTAGGCGAGAAAGTGAAGAAATTCTTCGACGAACGGTTGATGGAAAAGAATAGCAACGCGCGTTTGTAAGTTATTTTACTAATTTCGCAGCAATTTATAAAAACTATCTATCGCGCCTATAATAAATCTAATCTGTCTAAAAACTATCAAAACTAATACACGCGCATTGGGAATAAAACTTCCTTCACGTTCAAAACTATTCCGCGGTTCCAAATGTTCACCACGTCCACTCGTTCGCTCTTGGGCAACCTTTTATTCACTCGTCGCATGTGCGCGTATTTATACGTCTCGTTCGTCGTCACGTTCATCGAGACTAAGTAGATGTGGTACAAGGCAAAAACCAAAACGCCAAACCCAACCGAAAATAAAACAAACATCGAAAACATACTTCGCGTGTGATGATACATCAACGCCGGCAAGAACAGACCGAAAAAATCTTTTTCTTTCACCGAGTGCCAATGCTTCGGTATCCGCGTCATCACCCTGTTCCAACAGACGAGACCTCCGTGCGCGCACAACGCGCCGTTCACGATCAAGAACAACAAAAACCAACGCAAATTTCTCAAACCAATCGCTTGGTTCACCACCGCGCAGTAATGATCAAACTTACACACTCTTCGATTGGTCACCGCGTCCCACTTGCTCCTCGCCGGGATGTCGATATTCAGCGTTCGACAGGATTTCCCTTCCTCGTAGAGTAAATCATCGAACGGGAACATTTTATAGCACACCTTGTGATTCTTCTCCGTGACTATTCCTGGATCGGACTTTAGCACGAGCAAGTGCGAGATAATGCCAACTATCGCGTGCAGCGTGAACCAGAAAAGCTTTATTACTTCCTTCTTCTTCTTTTGATTGTTGTTGTTGATGTTTATGTTGTTGTTCTTACTAATGTCATCACCTAAGAAGTCGCTGAAGAAATCCAAAGCCAACAGGTACCCTATCAAAACGACGAGATAATACGCAATCGCGCTCAGTGGATTCCTTCTTTTTTCGCCGCGCTCTGTTCCTTTCTTTTTCTTTGACTGCCACCACCTTCGCCACCACTCTTTTAACGACGACGAGAACAACATCACGCGCGCGTGTTTGCCGTTTTCTCTTCTAGCGATTTAGGGGAAATGTTTGTTGGGGCAAATTCCTCATAAAAACACACACACAGACGTAAACGTAAACGTAAACGAATGAGTTCCTCTCATCGGTGTCTGTCTGACCAACCATCATCACCGACATTAGTAGTATCACTCGGAAACAACAAAAGAAGACGCGCAACAACAACGAGAACGACAACAACAAGAAGAAGAACAGAAACAATAAAAACGAGAAATTTCAACGCGTCTTCATTCAGCGAGAGTTTAACGAAGATGGAAAAGCGACCGATAATTTTTTTAGACGTGGATGGCGTTTTAAACCGAACGGCAACGGCACCTCAACTCATCGTGGAGAGAGATAAAGTCGAGATTTTGAACGAGATATGCGCGTCAACGGGGGCGGAAGTCGTGTTGACGACGTACTGGAGACACTTTGAAGAGTACATTGGATATATTTTTATGCGACACGATTGTTTGGAAATAGAGGTGGTTGGAAGGACGGAGGGAAAGCCTCACTTGGCGGATTCCGTGCATCACGATTTACACGTGTCTACGAATAGAATTCAGGAAATTAAGAGTTATTTAGACGCGAGATTTGTCGGGGAGGAGAAGTATCCCAAGTTTGTCATCGTGGACGATAAGGAAGTGGTGAGTAAAGGACACGCGTGGGCGAACAGGTTCGTAAAAACGAAATCTGAAATCGGTTTGACAAACGAACGCGCGCAACGGATGATTGAATCTCTGGAGCGGGTTTGAGAACGACGACGACGACGACTCCTGCATTAGTATGCTTTAGATTGTATTAGTAGATTTATTTATGTGGTTGTGTTATGGTTTGTTATTAAATATTACAAAGGAATCAACGCTGCAAGCTCGCCCACGCGTGCTTCCTTTTTTGCTGTTTGTTTTCGTACGTGTTCTTCTAGACGATGATTCGTGTTATACTAAGTTTCTTTCGGCATTGGTGTCGTCCAGAACTCTCCTTTTTGCTTCTCAAAATCTTGCGTCAATTTCACTTTCACTTGGTCGTTCGACATCATTTTCGTAGGTGGGGGTGACGGCATGATAGAATCTATTTTATGATGCAACATCCGTAACGACGCCAGCGTTCTGTGGTGCAAAATGTCTATGGCGTGCGAGCTGTATAAATCAGGGTTGGTTAATCGCAACGTCGAGGAAAGCACCGGAGTCACACTCGCTCGCGCAGAAATGTTTTTGAACTTCTCCCTCGTTTGCTTCGAACGGTAGCAACTTTGGATGAGTAAAACCGCGCGCATGCGTTTTTGCGCATCTTCAGAATCGGGATTAATCAAAAACGCGCCGTCGGCGCCATTTATTGTTTTCAACTTGTTCAAGTAAAATTGAGGACGTTCGTCGTACCATTTATACACGTCTGATTTTATGCCGTATAACATCAAAGCGTTGTACGCTTTAGAATACGCCACCATTTCTCTTCTGAATAATGCTTGCATTCGTTTCTTCTTCAGCATAACTTGTACGTCTGGATAGTGCTTCACTTCCTCTTCCAAGTCTTGGTACGAAAGCGAGTAGACGTCTGAAAACGTAATCGTTTGCAGAAACTGAGGCGATCGCCCAGGTTCCAACACATAGTCCTGACCAAAAACTTGTCCAGCGGTGATTATTCTACCATTTGCGACGAGCACACCTTTACGAATCATCAAAAAGTTGTCCATGTAATCTCCTTTTTCTAAAATCAACTCTTTCGGCGGATACGTTTGCTGTTTCATCTTCAAGGACAACGCCAACACCAAAGACTCTGGAAAGTCGTGGAAGAATTTCACGTCTCTCATCCAATTGTTTCGCAAAACCACGAGCTCTGCTCGTAGTCGCGGTGACATTTCTGACATCAACGCCGTCGTTCTTTCTAAGTCTAACTTCGCATCACCGTGTTTGTACTTGAAGAACTCTCTCAGTTTCACTCGCATCTCTTGCGGCGTCAACGGCAAATCCGCAAATAACTCGTTCAAATCCGTCAACGAGTTCTTTAACCCGCTCGTTCGAGAATTCTTCGTCGAAATGACGTTACCAACGGCACCGACGACGTAACCGTATTGAAATGCGCCAGCTAACATCGCTATGATGACAAAAATACGCTCCTCGTTTGTTTTCGGCGAAATGTCCCCGTAACCGATGGTTGTGATGGTCATCGAACTCCAATACAGCGCAGCGATGTACTTATCAAACCCAGGCACGCATGCCAAAGGATCTGTGGGGTCGTAACACGAGTTGTTTACGGTGAAATCACCGAAATATGTATTCATCATCCACGTGTCGTGTCCAGCGCTTGCCCCGAGGTCGTGGACGAATCCAAACGCGCACGCCATCCAATGCGCGAAAATGACCGTAACAATCGCAAACTTACTCAATGCGAGCATGGAATAATCGATGGTATACCTCATTTCCAATCTCTTAAATAATCGCATCGTTCGCAGAATGCGCAAAAGTTTCGCTAATCGAAATAATCTCAACGCCCTCAAGACGGTCAAATTTTCAATGTTTGCGTTCGGGTACGCATCCTCTACCATTATCGTAATCAAATCCGTCGGTATGACGGATAGAAAATCGATAATGAACCAGCTTCTGAGATAGGAAATTGCAATATATCTCCGATCGTATATAATGTGTCCAGTTTTAGGTTCCGGAACGGCCAAGAAAAAGTTGATGAAAAGATCGGTAATGAAGAACAAATCGACGATTCTATTCAACACGAACAACGCGTTCAAATTCGGTCTAGAAAATGCAACTTCAGCTGGAGTGACCACTGCTGTCCACAACAACGCGCATATGATGAGAAAATCCCATTTGCGCATGAACGACCCTAACGGCGAAAGCACGAAGACGCCTTGCTTCCTCGCGTAAAACGAGTTCGTGTCGTTGTTTTCATCGCACTCTGCGCGTATTCGTGAACTCAAGGTTCTTCCGGAACTCGCCCCCATCAATGTTGAGCTATCATTCTTACTATTACTGTTATGCATACCGGCTTTCGGGTCTTCTTCCTCCACTCCTTCCATCACTCGCTCACCCCACGTCCTTTCCATTCGTTTTTTCTCCTCCTGCCTCGCCCCGATCCTCTTCGTCTCTGCATATCTCATCTCCGTCGACCCTCTGCCCTTCATTCCCTTCAGCGATTTACTTTTAAACAAGGACACTATAAAACTCTCCGTGTTCGTGGTTTCCGCGTCGGTTTTATTCGACGCATCGCGCATATCTAACACGTCTTTCGTCAGCTCGGCGATGTTCGTAAAGAAGGAACCGATGCCGGCCTCCGGTACCGGATTTAAACTCGATCCAGTGCGATGAAAAGCCCCTCTGGCATCATTCGTGTGGAGTCGTTTCCGTATTTGTTGTTGTTGTTGTTGTTGTTGTTGAGATTGTCCGTCGGCGGCGAGCTCGATATCTTCGTTCGCCGCCTCTGCGGCGGTCGCGCTCGTCCCTGATTCTCGTCTTCCCTCCGCGGAGGAGGACCAATCATCGTCGCCCTCGTCGTCATCATTCATCGCCGGCGCTTGGCCGCGCGGGTAAGAGCTCATTCTCCCCGCGCGATGATTGTACTTTTATCGAGCACCTCTCTCACTCTCACTGTCCTCAACGCACAAATTAATAACGATTCACCACACTCTCAGGTGGGCGATAACACAGCACAGAAGGAGCGCGCAGCAATGCGTAATTCAACGGCACAATTCAAATCGTGTTTTTTGTCTCCTCCTGTTCCCCGCTTTGCGCGCGTCTCGAAACTCGCTCGTCTGAAAGTAATGAACCAATACCTTCCTTCTCCTCTTTTTCTCACCGCCCGCCCGAGAGAGAAAGGGCAGCGGGAGTATTCCGAGAGTAAAGAGCGCGAGGACAGAGTCTTGCAAAAGTGGGGGTCTCCGCTTTAAATAAAAAGTTTTGAAGAAGAAGAGCAAAAAGGAGGACAAAAATAGAAGAGATTTCAATCGACAATTTTTTGTGTTTTTCAACTACTAATAAGAATGTAAAGATATCGTTTTCGCTTTGTTCCCATAACCACCAAGGATGATAATAATGATATATTCAAATAATATTGATAACAATAATAACTAAGAAGCGCGCGGAGTGCCACACTGGCTGCAAAAGTTGGAAGCTGCGCTGGAAAATTGACAGCCGCACCGTTCACAAAACTTGGCGACGCCTACTGAAGATCGAGCGGCGGTGGCGGTGTTGATGCGCGGGACAAATTCGGGTTCGTGCAACTCGTGTTGGTTGGCGGTATTATTCGCATTGAATCGTCGCTCAACGTTGACGCCGTTGAGCTTACTGCCGACGTTGTTGATGCCGTTGGCGGCGTAGCCATTGACGTTGCTCATAAACGCGTCTTGGTTGTTGTTGTTGTTATTCGAGTAGTTGCTATATTCGTTCCTTCCGACTCGTTGGAACCCGAGTCGATCGATAATTGGAGAGCTGCCATACTCTGGTTCTGGTAACCCTCCGATATCAGGTATTCGCACCGAAAATAACGACCCCGCGTCTTTTCTGTTCTCTTTCTTTCTCGTCGTGATGACTAAGGTTTTGCAATCGTTCCCGCAGAACGTCAACGAAGTGGGCGAAGAGACCGGTAAACGAACCTCTAAATCGACCATGTTTGTGTTCTTATCGACGCGAATGCACTTTCCAGCGCCGGAAATGGCAATCCACAAGTTACCAACCGCGTCAACTTGCGCGCCGTCAGGGCCACCAGCCATATCTGACGGTAACGAATAAAACAACCGTCTATTCAAAGGCCCTCTGTTTGGATCGTAATCAAACTCAAAGACTTCGCGTCGAGGAGTATCCGTAAAATACATCTTGCGCCCGTCCGGGGAGAAGCAAATGCAGTTGGAACATCTGTGTTTATAATCCAAGACTTCTTCCAACTGTCGATTGTTGTTCGCGTCTAAGCGCCACAAACCTCCGATGGCGCTCGCATCAACGCGGTGGTCGTTGTTGTAACTACCAATGATAAAATTACCCGAGCGATCGACGCGGCCGTCGTTTGGTCTGGTATTTAAACCGGGTTCGAAGTCAGTCAATCTCGTTTTCACCGTTTTACTTCTCGGGTCAAACTGGTACAATCCCGAGGCCAAGCCTAAAATCAAATCGCCGTTAGACATCAAAGCGCAGCACCCTAAGGTTTCCCCAAAGGATTCTTTCATGTCCGGAAACTCCTCGAGCAAGTCCCAACTGTACAAAGTGCCTCTCGGTGCATCCACCCAGTATAACTTTTGGTCTTTTTGCGACCAAACTGGAGATTCGCCAAGTTCCATTTGCGTTTCCAAGCACTCTTCCGCGTACAACACGCGCGGCGTTCCCGGCTTCGTGCCCTGATGAAACGAACAGATGCGCGCGAAATCGTCCGAGGATAACGACGCACCCCCAACAAGGCACCCGTCGATATCCGGGCATTGCATGAGCTCGTCCACCGAGTCTGGTTTGACCGACCCTCCGTATTGAATGCGCACCCTGTCGGCGACAGATTTGGAATACTTTTCTGCAATCCAGTTTCGAATTAGTTTGTGTACGCTTTGCGCGATGGCCGGCGTGGCAGTCAACCCGGTACCGATCGCCCAAACTGGCTCGTACGCGATGATCATATTTTCCACATCTTTCGCCGATACGCCGTCTAAACCACCCGCTAATTGCCACGATAAAACGTCGTACACGTCGCCTCTCTCGTACTCTTCTTTCGTCTCGCCGACGCAGAACACCGGCGTCATGTCATTCTCGATGACTTTCTTAATTTTCTTGTTAATGTCCTCGTCCGTTTCGTAATAGAGCGAACGGCGTTCGCTGTGACCGATAATAACGTGCGTGACGCCCAAAGAATCTGCCATCGTGCACGACATTTCACCGGTAAACGCGCCGCCGTTCTCAAACGTCACGTTTTGCGCGCCGAGGTAGACACCCGAGCCTTCAATCTGTAATAGTATAAAAGAAGAAGAAGAAGAAGAAGAAGAAGAAGAAGAGGTCATATGGTCAGTATCTGTTTGTTTTCTCTCTCTCTCTCTCTCCCGAACATTTACAGCAGAAGCGAGTCAGAGTAACTATGACATGAAAAGTATCGTTTCAAAAGCAGCAGGTAATTACTCCCGGCTTCAATTCTCAACAATGGAACTAGTATCTTCACTCTCGCCCTTTTCTCTGTTACCTTTTGCGTCGAGCCGAGCAAGAAAAAAATCGATATATTAGGAAACGTACCAACTGAGAGACTTCCGATAAAAACGCCGCCGGCGGGCATATCAAAACCTCCACGTTCTTATTATCTCCTCTTCCTCCTCCTCTGTTATTATTAGAGTTCCTCTTATTGAAGAGATTAAATCCACTCCTTCCTCCTCCTCCTCTCTCGTTGTTGTTGTTGAAAAAATCTGCGTCTCTCCTATCCTCCGCCGTGTTCGCGGCGACTAACGAGGCCAGCGTCCTCGCCTCCTCCAAAGTCTTCGGATTACATTTCCAGTTTCCCGCCATGATGGGCGTTCTTAACTGCTTCAAATCCTCCGGCCAGAACTCCTCCTCTTGCTCGTTATTACCAGGGTTTAACTTTTCCAATCGTTTCAGTTTGTTCTTTTGCTCGGGCGTTTTCTTCAATCCTTGTCCTCCACCACTGAAGAGTGCAGATTGAATCCTCACTCCGGAATTACATTTCCTTCTCCTCGTGATGATGACACCATTTCGCCGTCGTCGTTGTTGTTGTTGTCTGGCAAGAAGGAGGTTGTTGCTCAAAACGCTGACGCTGCTCGTCGTCGTCGTCGTCGTCATCAGTTCTGCTTCTTCTTTTGTTTAATCCTAATTTGCACAAGATAATGGAGAGAATGAGGCAAAATATGAATTGACTTATGAATTGAGCGAGCGAGGATAATTTTTTTTTTGTGGTCAGATTAATAACTTTCTAGAGAGAGATTTTGGTTGTTCATCAGACACACGACTCTCTTCTCATTATTTTTACACGAACGAAAGCATATTTCAACTTTTTCTACTACTCTCTCCCGCAAAACTCTGCATCACTCTCACTCTCAAAACACACAAAGACAAAGACAGAGAGACAGAGAGCGAGAAGGAACGAACGACGCGCTGAAACGACCTTAAACGTTGTTGTTGGGATTTTTAGTATTAATCGCGTTTGTCGTAGTACGCGAGAGATGAGGAACAGCCATCGCCCTTCTTTGGGAAGTTGCAGAGAAGGCCGAGGAGTTTTTCATCGTCAACGCGCGAAGACAAGCGCGAGCAAAAACGCGAGGAAAAAGACAACGAGCTTAAGCGCGAGATGTCGAGGAGTGCTGCGCGCGAACGCTTCCTCGTCGTCTTCCTCTTCTTCTCTTAAGAAAGTATCACCGTCCTCGTCGTCGTCTTCTAAAAACAACAAAGGCGAAAATATCATCGTCGTTGGATTAGGAACGAGAGGCGTGACCATCATAGACGAGTTGCAAGAAGGCGCCTGCTTACCGAAAGCACAATTCTGGTCGATATCGTCGGATGTTGGGATATTGACGAGGACAAAATCGACGAACAGATGGCGATTACCGCCGGCGACGAGCGATATTCCGCAATCGGCGGTGATTGATAACGCGACGAGCGCCGCGCAGTCGGTGTTGTTCGCCGCGGAGAGCATGAGTTTGGAAGCCTTCTCTTCGGGAGGAGACGACGACGACGATAAAAAGAAAAGTAAACAAGAGAAACAAAAAGAGTTGGACGAGAAAGTGCACATATGCGTCGTCTGCTCTTCGGGAGAAGCTGGCGGAGAAGCGGGGATGTTATTCGCGAAAGAGCTGTTCAAATCGAAAAACATAGCGAGCGAGAAAAAAACTCGATTCCCGGGCATATGGGGCGGCGTCGAAACTCCGAGCGGTAGTACCGTATCTATTCACGCGGTCGCACCCTTCGATTTCGAAGGACGACGGAAACGAGACGAAGGGTTGGCGTTTTTGGATATGTGTTCGAGGAAGAAAGGTGCGGATTCTGTGGTTGTCGTTTCGCAAAGAGACGCGCAGGCGCTGGAAGGAGAACCGATGACTTTAGAAGCCGCATCGGCGTTGGCGAACGATTTTTGTCGTTGGAGCGTCTTGAACGTCGCGAAAGACTTGAGGCGAAACTCGACGTTTTGGGACGCGCGCGTGAACGGAGAAAACGAACGGTGTGGGATATTAGACGAACAAAACGCGTTTAAAGATGCCATTTCCTCGAAAACTTTACGAGAGATTAATAGCCAAAACTTATCGAAAAGTGCAAGTGGGGGTTGTGGCATCGCCGTCGTCGGGTGTGCGGTGGAGGAATTGAAAACGTACGGCACGGAAGACGAACAGATTTCTGCGGCGATTGTTTCCGCGGTGAAGGAAGCGGCGGAAGATTCGCCGTTTCTCGACCCGACGCAAGCCCTCGGCGAGAAATGCGTACATCTCGTGTGCCAAATCTCCACGCCTCGAGGTACGCTTGGACCGTTAGCGAGGAAATCTATAACCTCCAGCTTAGCTGCGTACGTGGACCCGCTGAAATGCGGCGTGACTATATGTAAAGCGCCGGCTGAAAATACCGTCGGATGCATCGAGATTTCCTTATACGCCGTGGCGAATTTTGAAACCATCGCGGAAAGATTTACGTTGCGTCAATCGCAGATTGCGTTGAGAAAGCTCAAAGATAGAAACTTACCCGAGCAGATGATAAATAATTTAGAACCGAGGAAGAAACGTTTGGATTGGTCTTCGGTGGATGATCTCGTCGACGAGAGCAACGAAAACAAAGTCACGTCTCCGCCACCAAAGCGTTCTTCTCCTCAAACCGCTTCGGACGGAAAATCCGTCGATTCCATCTTCGACGAGGCATTAATGTCTGTCGACGAATCCAACGAGTCGTTGCTTCGAGCGGGTGACATGCTAGCAAACATTAGCGAGGACGGAACGATGGAAGATGCGCCGGAAATCAACCCGTTCGTAACCACGGACGAAGAGTTTGATTTGGAAAGCGAGAACTTTGTCGTCTTGGAAGACGAGGACTTAGAAGTTCCTCCTCCTCCTCCTCCCTCTAGCGATACAGAAGAGAAACAGAAGACGACAGAATCTAGCGCGGTAACCACCGCCAACAACGACGCGGCGCGCATTACGGTACCTGGAGAACTTACGGGAAGCGTCGTCTTGACGCCGGTTCGAGTGTTGCGCCCGAAAGAAGACGCGAGCGGTAACGTCGTCGGATATCGCGCGGTAGACTCCGTCAACGATTACGACAAAGCCGACGTCGACGACAACGACATCGATACTCAAAACGAAAAGAGCAATAGCAATAGCAAATTCTCCTTGCTCGGCTGGCGTCCGTTTTCGAGCAAAAACGACGCCTCCTCCTCTTCCTCATCCTCCTCCAAAGTACGCTCGAGAGCCTTTGGTGTGCTCGAATCCGACCGCGAAGCGCGCACGCGACCCATCCTTCGCGTCGAATACGCCAACATGTGCGTCTACGAAGGCGAAGTCCTCGAAAAAACAACCAAAGCCGAAGGCTCTGGCATCATGCGCTTCGCCTCTGGCGATTGGTACGAAGGAAGGTTCGCGCAAGGCAAACCCGACGGGAAAGGCAAGCTCTCGTTCTCGCGAGGAGGATACTTCGAAGGCGAGTGGTTAAACGGGAAACCAGTCAACGGCTCACTCGTGAAACCACCACCACAATCACCGGTGGGATAAATTCCTCGTCGTCTTTAGAATAGAATATATATATTATGCGAGTAAATTGACGCGCGCGGTGTTGTTGTGTATCCTCTCGTATTCACTTTAAAATTTTTCTCACAAGCCTTCGAGGAAGGCACCTTTTTCCCTTACATTTCTTCATAAAAAATTGCTCATGCGAGAAGAAGAAGACAAGGCCGAGGCCGAGAAGAAGACGAAGTCAGAGGATACAAAGGAGGAGGAGAAAGCGTATAATTCGATAAAACGAGACGACGAAGAAGAGGAAGAAGAAGATGGTGATGGTGACGATGAAAGTACGGGTTTGTTGAGCACTTCCCATCGAAGAGAAGAAGAAGACGACGACGAAGAAAAGAAGGAAGACGATCATCATAATCTTCGTCGCGACCACCACCAAAACCAAACCGCATCATCATCAATCAGCGCGACGCGGCATATTTATCCGAACGTTTTGGAAGACGGCGATGGAGAGAACGAGAATTGTGCGGTCGGTGTGCCGGTTTTAGCGGACGGATCGATTGATTTCAACGCGTACGAACGAGGAGGAGGAGGAGGAGGAGGGCACGAGAGGACGACGAGAGATTACGCGAGAGCGTTGGCGGAGAGCGAAGGAAACCAAGACGTTTCGGTTTTGTTGGAAGATCCAAGCTCGAGTGCATCGCCTCAATCTTCTTCTCGAAACTTTGTGGAGTTGCAAAGTTATTCGACCGGTTTGTTCGATTGCGCTTTGGACCCGCTGAACTTTCTCAAGAACTTCTTGTGCGTTCCTTGGGGCGTCGGCGAATACGCCAGAGATACCGCGCAAGGCGAGTGTTTTCCGACCGCGTTGAGCATAACCATGGGAAATTTGTTGCTGAATAACTTATGTTTCCCGATGGGATGCTTCGCCACCGGTTCGTGCATCCACAGCTCCAACGCTGTGGCGGAGCATCGACTCGGGATATTCGATAAAACCGACTTAGCGACGGCGTTATGTTGCGCCCCGTGCGTGGTCTCCCGCATGCAAAGAGAAATCAGCGCGCGAAAAGCGCTCGGAGTGATGCCGAGCAGAGAGGAGCTCATGCTAAGATTTCCAAACAACGAGTTCGACGATTGGGACGGCGGCGGTCTTTCATACCACCACGGCGGAAGCGCTCGAGGAGGAAACCACCATCTGAATCGAAGCGACTTTATCCCTCCCAGACGCGTCGTCCGCATGGTACATCGGAGAGGGAACATGGTTGGTCGAATGTAATAGTGCATAACTGCTAGTATATATAATTAGAGCAGTTAAAGTAGTCAAGTCTCGTTTTTTTCTCATCAGTCAGTCACACAACCAACTTTTTTTTCTTCTTTTTTTCTTCTTCATTTGGCGGCTCTCACATCAACACAAGCAAAATTAAAAATGGGTTCAAGCGGCGAAAAGAGCGCGAAGAAAGCCAAGAAAGAGAAGAAAGACACCCCAAAGTCTTCGAAGAAACGCGATCGGGATGGGTTGCCTGTGCCGTCGTCCGCGAGTAAAGGAGGAGAAGGGGACGATGATGAAAAACAGAATCCGGTGTGCGCGATTGCTTCGCCGTTGGCCGATGGGAAATTGACCAAGAAATTATTGAAAGTTGTCAAGAAAGGTAAGCAAATGAATAAGAGCGGCGTGGTGATATCAGAAGAAGAAGAAGAACGACATCCCCGTCGTTTTGTTTCTCTCGTTCTTCTTCTTCTTCTTCTTCTTCTTCTTCGTGTTCTCTTCTCGTTGTTCGGTGGTGGTAGTATTCGTTGTTGAATTCTCCCTCCTAAAATTGTCTCTCTCTCTCTCTCAATAACAACAACAATAACAATAACTCACACACTTCTTTCTCTTCTTATTAAACTCCTCCTCTTTTAACAATAACTGAAAAACAGCGTCTAAATTCAAACAAGTCCGGCGAGGGGTCAAAGAGGTCGTCAAGCAACTCAAAACGACGAAAGAAGGATTGTGCGTCATCGCGGGGGACATATCGCCAATCGATGTCATCACGCACGTGCCGATGTTGTGCGAAGAAGCGGGCGTGCAATACGTGTACGTGCACTCGAAGGAGCAGTTGGGCGCAGCTGGGATGACGAAACGACCGACGAGTGTGATGTTAGTGTTACCGAAAGCGGTGAAAGGGTCGACGAAAATGGGGAAGGATGACGAAAAGGAGTTTGAGGAGATGTATAAGAGCGTGTATTCGAAAGTGAAAGGGATGCACGAGAAGTAATAATTATGTTCGTCTAGTGTTGGAGGGCATTCGAAAGTGAAAGGGATGCACGAGAAGTAATGATTGGATTCGTCTAGTGTTGGAGGGCGGCGGGAGAAGATGCTAAGTTTTATTCAATAAGTGTACTACTACTATGATTTTATTCTTAAAAACCGAGAAACTATGCTATGCTTTATTTTCTATCGCTCTAACGAATCAAAACAGGAAAGACTTCTTCTTCTTCTTCTTCTTGAGCAAAGCAGCTTGGACTCGCTCTACCGCGTTCTTGTCCTCGTCGTCGTCGTTCTTCTTTTCTTCTTCTTCTTCTTCGTCCTCTAACAGCGCTCGCCTCTTCCTCGCCTCTTCGTCTTCGTCCTCTTCCTTCCCTCGTCTGTTTTTACTCTTCATCTTCATCTCCTCCTTTCTTTTCCTCTTCTCCATCCCTTCCTCTCTTTGCCGCTTAATCTCCGTCTGAAAATCTCCAGCCTCTTTTCTCTCCCTCATTTTCGTCGCTCTCGCGCGTAACTCGGGATCGTCCGCACACATCCTCTCGAACGCCTTCTTCGCGAACGCGTTCAACGCCTCTCGTTTCGTCTCTTCGTTCTTCAACTTTTGATGACACTCGGACAACACATCGAACGCCTCTCGAGCTTTCTTATCGCCCGGATTCTTATCCGGGTGCGTGAGTAAACTTCTCTTACGAAACGCTTTGGATAATTCCGCGACGGTGACTGGCCAAATCGGGTCGCCGATATCGTCCGCCGTCGGTTCCGCAACCGCTAAAGCTTTGAAGTAATTTTGGTTCTTGTACGCCTCCAGAATCTGTTCCGGGATCGTCTTTCCCAACTCCTCCTCGTTTTCCTCCACCATCTTCTTTTCTTTCTTCGCATCATCATCATCCAAAACGATTTTCTTGGGTAACATGTGTTCCGGTATCCTCACCTCTCGTTCCATTAAATCATCGTCCTTCTTTCCGTTCGCGTTCAAATACTCCGCAGCTTTCCGGTTAAACATTTTATCGAAATTCGTCGAATCCATTTTGCAGCTATAAATTCGTTTTACTCCTCATCATATCACATATCGTTTTTCTTTTCTTCTTTTCGTTTTAATAAAAATGGCCCGTTGCCGCGCGCGCGTGTGTTCTCTCTCTCTCTCTCTTTTCCCTCTCAAAAATATCTCTCTCGTTTCGAAGAGGTTTTAGGTGTCTTTATTTCTTGCACATATCTCTTCTGTTTTTGCGGTAAAAAGAAAAACTTTTCAAAGTTGTTTTTGTTTTTCTGCATTTTCAAGGAAGTCCAATGCAAACACATTTGGATGAAAAAAGGGGGAAGACAAACGAAAGAAAAATTCTCAACTCTCTCTTCATTTTTAGATACAAAAGAACACTGCTGGCTATTACTACGCGTTACAAGAAAGAATACAGAGTATTATTCACCGCGACGCGTGGTACCGAAAGAGAGAGAGAGAGAGAGAGAGATGAGGAAATCATCGCGAGGGGGAGTCACAACTGTCCTCGCGAAGAAAAAAATATCGTCGTCATTTTCTCACAAAAGATATCACCATCGAACGCCGCTCGGGGAAATCAACGACGACGACGAAGAGGACGAACAAAGAGTTCGAGAGAAAGACTCACCGATGACGGTGCGAAGAAAATGGAACAAAGAACACGGAGTATCGTGCGGAGGAGGAAATTCTCCGAGCAGTGCTCGTTTTAAAGCGACGGCGATGGATAAGGTGCTGATATTAAACAGGAGAGTGGACACGCTCGAGGTGCGTACAATTCTTCGTCTCAAATGTCTTCCTCTTCTTCTCGAACTCGTCACTGTTTTCAATCTTTCTTTCGCGCGCGACGACGTAAACGTGATGAGCGCTTTAAATTGACATTTTAAAACGATGATTTTCCTTTTCAATCACACTTTCAAACAGGCAAAGCTTATCGACGCGAACGAGCACATCAAGGAACAAGACGCGTACAGCAATCGATTGCAGAAAGATTTAGTGGAAGCGCAGAAAGTGTATAAACAGCTGAGAGTTATCGAGCGAGAGCGAAGGTTGGCGGACGAGGAGGTTGCGAATTTGGATGAAAAATTGGCGTCGATACGGAACGAAACAAAAGAGGATATTCAACGTTTGACGATTGAGAACGACCGGTTGAGGAATAAAGAAACGCGAGAACTCGAGGATTTAGAGGAAGAGGTGAAGAATAAAACGTTACACGTGGAAGATTTGGAGCAGTCGCTGTCTAGGAGTCAAGGCCGAGAAATGTTGATGTCGCGCGAGAGAGACGTGGCGTTGATTGAAGCGGAAAGAGGGGCAAAGGAGTTGGCAGCGACGCAGGCGAGGTGCGTGGCGTTGTCGAAAGCGCACGAGGAAGCTGTCGTGAGTTGTTCGAAACTGAAAGTGGAAAATGAACGGACAAAGGAGGAAAACGTAAAGTTATCGAGCGAAGTGGAAGATTTAACCGAACAAATAGAAAACAAGAGGAAGGAGAACGATTTGTTGTACAGCGCTTTAGAGGACAAGAAGCTGGTCGTTTTAGACGAGGCACGATCGATCGCGTCGAATTCATCGATGAAACAAAGAGTTGATTTCAAAGAAGCGTTGGCAAAGGCGACGCACGAAGCCGAACGAAAAGCGGACGAGGCGGAGAGAAAGCTGGAAGCCGAACGAAAAGACGTGACGGAGTTGATTTGTTCGTTCGAGGATGAGTTGAAGAGTAAGACGGAAAAGATTGCGAGTTTGCGATTGGAGTTGGCCAATGCGAGATCGAAGAATGCTTCTACTTCTTCCTCCCCTTCGTCTATGAACGTCGCTGCGAAGAAGCAACAACAGCGAAAACAACAATCGGTTTTATTGAACGACCCGCTGGACGAGGAAGACGAAGAAGACGATGGATGCTACAACCATGACGAAGAGAACACACATCACCATCAAGGTGGCGTGAAGACAGAAATGCAAACACGGTACGAACAAGCCGAGCGGAAACAAGAAGAGTACGAGCGTTCGGAGGAATTGAAACGATTAGACGCTACTCGATGGACCCTCCAAAAAGAACTCGAAAAGGAGATTCGAGACGCCAACGCGCTTCGCGATGAGAACAAAAACATATCTTATGCGTTCGATAAACTCAAAAGAGAGCACGAATTCACGGAAGAAAAGTTACAAGCGGCAGATTTACACTTGGAAATGTTGGAAAAAACGCACAGAGCGGCGAGAGAGGCGTTGAAATCAGCCGAAGAGGAGAAATTTCAAGCCGAGAGAGCCGTTCGCAACGCGAAAACAGACGCGGAGATGGCGTTGAAGCGGAAAGAGTCGGCGGCAATCTCAGAAAACCGAGCGATGAAAATGCAAGTGCAAAGTTTAGAGAGACAGTTGGAGCGGTGCGAAGACCGCGTGAAAGCGGCTGAGTTGGATGCTGCCAACGCGTTAGTCAAAGTCAACGAAGAAGTCGAAACGAGAGCTCGCCTCGAAGTGGACGTGCAAGCGAAAGAGAACAAGATGAAAATCAAAGAGCGCGACTTGAGAAATAAACTAGAGCACTCGAGACAGGCGTTACACTTTGTCGTCTTAGCCGAGACAAAAACGTTGATGAAGTTATACAACGCGGCGGAAGTTACCCGAGAAACTGGCGTCATCGACACGAGCTCGAGACCTCGAGACGTGGATGAAAAATTGTGGTCCCGAATCGTAGACGCCTTAGCGAGCATAGACATACGAAACGAAGAGCTTTGATGAGAAGTGTTGAAAGGTACTTGGTATATAAAGAACTAAATATAATCTACTGCTCCACTGCTTTCTTCATCTCTACGTTGGCGATGCTTTCTTCGTTTTCCTCGTCGAACTTGAGAAAAGAGTTCGGATCGTGTTTATGTAAATCCGCGCTCGTCAATTGAACGGCACCGCCGCCATCGATAGTACTCCACGGATCATTATTATTGGTATTATGACTCTTACTACCAACACTAGTATCACCACCACCTTTACTTTCTACCTCCATAAATGCCACGAAGCACGCTTTACAAAAATCAAACTCCTCCTCCGTTTCCTCTACACATTTCCCGCACGACCATCGTTCGCCTAATATGTACAAACCGCATCCATCGCACGTTCTCGGTAACTCCCACGCTTCTCTGTCTATATCGTCCGCGACTCCGGCTACGTCTTCTAAATGATTCAAAGAGAAGTTTACTGATTTCTTTATCTTCTTTGTCTTCTTCTCCTTCTTCTCCTCGTTCTCTGCATTCACCGACAACACGCCGCGTTTGTCTCCACAACTGTTGTTGTCATCATCATCATCATCATTCTCCTCCTCGCTCTTCCTCTCCAAAGACTCAACGGTACGATCGAGTTTAGGCGCCTCCTTCTCATCGTCCTCGCTTCGTTTCCTCTTACTGTTCTTCTTCACGGCTGATTTCGCTGGCTCTGACGACACCGTCCCGAGAGCATCGTCATCAATCATATTGAGTGTATATCTCTTTTAATTAGGTAAAAGCTTCTTGTTAAAATGGACTCAATTTCGCTTCAAAATGTTCTTCTAAAATAGTAAGTAAAAAAATGCTTCGCGAAAGCGCTTCTGGCAATGCGAACAACAACGGAAGCTTACCGCGCTCGCGAAGCGCGCATTTAAAAAGTTTACACCACGTGGAAACGCATCCTCTCGGTGGAGGAGGAGGAGGTGTTGGGAGTGGTTTACCGTTACACGCCACGTCCGGGGAGAAGTACCAGAAGGGATTGAAGAGAAAGAATTCGAAAGCGAAACGTACTACGAATGGATGGAAAGCGATGAGTGCCACTCTGTTTGTTTTCGTGCACGTGTGTTCGAGCGCGTATTATTACAACAAGATGAAAAGTGGAGGAAGTGATAACGTCGATGCGTTGGATGGGAACGACGGGAAGAGCGAGACCAACCAACAAACGCCGTCGCGGTACGATTTACTTTCCTCCGAGGAGGATGAGGATGAACAGGATAGGAGTTTATTGACGACGAAGTTGCGATTGGAGCTCGATGAAGCGAAAAGGCAGATGTTGACGATGAAAGAAGAGAGCCAAGTGATGCAAATGCAGCTGAGTGATTTTCAGGCGAAAGGTATGAGTGGTGGTAGTAGTAGCAGTAGTAGTAACAAAAAGAATAACTTGCAACAATCCGGAAACGTCGAGACGCATTACGGTGGTAGTAGTAATAATAATGGAGGAATAGGAGGCGGGTTGTTGGTGTGGAATTACGAGACGACTGGGCAACCGATTGAGATTAAATCAACGCCGTCGGCGAACAGAGACGTCGCTTTAGATTCGAGACCGTTCTTTTCCATTGTCATGGCGGCGTATAATCAAGGCGCGTACATCGACGAGACGGTGAAATCAGTCGCTGCGCAATCGTACGAGCGGTGGGAATTGATCATCGTTAACGACGGTAGCTCGGATGATTCGTGGGCAAAAGCCTCAAATTTGATGGATAAGTATGGAAAGAGAAGAATCCGATTGATTAACAAACGCAACGGGGGGTTGGCGGATGCTAGAAACGTCGGGATGCGATACGCGAGAGGCGATTGGTTGTGCATGTTGGATTCGGACGATTTGTTAGCGAGAGATTATTTGAGTCGAGCGGCAGAGCTCGTGGAGGAAGAGCACGGAAACGGAGGTGATATCGCAACAACTATTTCGGGAGGACACATTGGAACTGGAGGTGTGGACATTATCCCCGGGTGCATGCGCAACTTTGACGCGGTCTCGTCTGATTGGTGTTTTCCTGAAGGCTTCTCCATCGTCGGCGTTTCGCACTGGAACAAATTTCACGCCTCGGTTTTAATGAAAGCTGATTTGATGAGAAAAGTTGGCGGGTACGATCCAGGTATCCCGTGGGGTTTGGAAGATTGGAACTTTTGGTTGAACGCGGCGAAATTTAACCCAATCGTCCGGTTTGTACCGGAAATTACGTTTTACTATCGCCATCATAAAGGCACTTCCATGCGCAAAAAGATGTTTGCGGCGTATTTAGAGCAAACGAAAGCGATGGTTCGAACGAACCACGTTGAATTATACGAACCGGTGCAACTACTTCACGACCACGAAACGATTGAAAACATGCACGAAGACACGTTAAAAGCGTTGGAGAAGAAAATGCAACAGTTTCCATTACAGCCAATGCCGTACTTTTGGAGAGCGTTGCGAAGGACGAAGAAAATGGAATACGAAGAAGCCATCGATGATTTGAAAATCGCGTTGAATTTAACAACCTCGGAAAAACGATACAAATGGCAAATGTATTATCGATTGGCGCTTTTACACGAAGCGTTGGAGGAGTATCCAGAGGCGGTGAAAGCCATCAACGGCGCCTTCCGGGACGCGTATTTCAACGAGATTTTATTGGTAAAGCACAGATTGGAGCAAAAAGTCTTGGGCGATCCAAAAGTTGTGTCCGCGCATTTGGTCGAAGCGACACCCACGTATTGGAAATCTGAAAAAGAAATGCACGATATCAACGAAGGAACGTTGGCTGGGAAACTTCTAAAATCCGAGCAATCTCACGAACTCTCTTCGTTAGTTGCCGAGCAAATGCAACGCATGAACGCGCTGTTGCAAATAGCCACTACCAACCCGTGCGGCGATCCGTCCGAGCCGTTACCGAATAAAGGTGAATTCAATTTAGCTAAAAATGGCAACTTTAACGCTCAAAAAGATTATTGGAACCCGTTTGGATCTGGGTATAACTTAGCACAGTCGTTATCCCGCTCCGGTTCTGGACCGCAACCGTGCGCGCACGTCGAAAACGACAACGACGACGCCTCCTCGGGCTTCACGCAACTCATCGAAATCAACCAAATTAAATCAGAACCGCTGTTGGTAAAAATGTGGTCAAAGTCCAAAGACGTTTCCGGTACTACCAAAGATGCCGGGTACTCCTTATATGTCGACATCTGGTACTCTGACGGTTCCAACGATTGGGGGTTCAACGTTCCTTTTAACCCTGGAACGCACGGTTGGGAACGCGCCGCCGCATTCATCACCAAAGACAAGCCCATCAAATCTATCCAAGTGTACGGCATGTTGAGAGGTAAAGAAGGCGAAGCGTGGTTTGACGATATCACCGTCTCGAGAGGCAAAGACGCCGCGTGCGCTTGCGGCGAACGCCAAATGTTTGAACCCACAGAGAACGGGGATTGTGAACAGTGCTTGGCGGGGATGCGATGTTTCTTGGGAGACTTGTTCGATCCGTCCGTGCAATCGGTCGTTTTATAATAAAGTTGTATGTACCTGTATCTTTCGTCATAAATAGCACACACCCCTAATAAATTCGCTGGTGCGCTCTACATGTCCTCCACCCAAACACCGCCTTCTATTCAAAGCAAAAGCCATCCGTCCTTTTCGCAGCAAAGGAAAGAACTCCTCTTCATCGCCAGAAGAAACCGAGAGCTGGAAGCCGAAGCCGCATGCGCGCAAAAGCTCTCTTTGATTAAAGTTGAATCGAATTCGGTTTCGGAAATCCAACGCGTTTTAGAAGTCGAGAAGAAGGTTGCGACTCGTTTGTTAAAAGAGGCGAGCGGTTCAATCGAGACGTGCTTGAGGAATTTTCTAGAAAAAGAGTGATACGAAGAGAATGGTCATGACTCGCTGTAGCGTTTTATATTCTCGTTGCACGAAGTACAAACGTTTTCATCTTCTTTTCGCGTTCTCTCTTCTCGGAATGTTGTTGATGTTGTTAGGGGTGATGTGTGAAGACGAGAACGACGCGGCGACCAAGGAGAACAACGAGAACATGAACAAGGACAACAGTATTCCGTCGCTTTCAACCGAAAGCAACAACATCGATAATGAAAACATTCCAGCAAGGAAAATTAAATTTGGAGAAACCGTTAAACTGGACGAGTTAGGACCGGTAATAGTGCAATCGGATTGCACGTTGAAACGCATTGAAAATTGGCATACGTTAACCGAAGGCGAGCGAGAGGCGACGATGAGAAGGATTGGAGGAAGGAACAGAGTGAGATTAGAACATTGCAAAGAACAGATACAGATATCAGATGCTGGCGAACTTTAGTAATTTTAGCATGTAACAGTAGTATTTTAGAAACCGAGAATGCCGCGCTCAATATTGCATTCACACCCGCGATAAAATAATCATCGTCTGTTTTTGTTCTGGGCTACCATCGGTCGATTCGAGGAGTGTCTCGCTTTGTTCCCGACGCGAACGCCGTAGTTCTCGTCAAATTCGGTTTCGTAGTATCGTTCTGGTATCGATTTCTTCACGTCGTCTTCGGTTAGGGACGACGTTGAATCCAAATGGACTTTAGAATCTTCCACTCGCAAAGCGTTCAAATACTCGTCCGAAAAGAGCGAGCGCCAAAAGGTATCCGCGTTGGATTTCCCTCCCGCGTATCCCGCACCTCGTCTGCAGAATTTCAACAGACAAATTTCCAAAACGTTGTCGACAATCACCCAGGTGGACAATTCAACTTTAATGTCCTTGTACAACTTCTTATCATCGATGATAACGTCGTCTTTATAGCGAACGCTCAATCTCGATCGAGACATGTCCACTTGAACGTCCTCACTTTTCGCGGATTCGTGCGCGCTCATTCCACCCGCATAACCGTCCAACCGTACGAAGATTTCCACGTACGTTTGATTTTGTTTCCATTTAATCGTTTCCGTCTCCAAACCTAAACACTTCTCAACTTCAATCTCTTGCCAATACAACTCGTTCTTGCTCGATTCCCTCGCCTTTAATAATCTCGTTTCCTCCGCCTCTCGCATGTTCTTCATGTCTTCCGCATCGAATTTCGGCGGTTCTGGTTTCGGGTTCGCGCGACCATACATGTCTTCCATGTTGACGACCTTACGCTCTAAACGGTCCACCTCGTCTGTTTCATGCGTGTTGTTGGGAAGGAGAGAAGAAAAATGTTTAGTATTATTATTATTGCGAAAGAGCTGCTCCTGCGGTAAATTTCTAAAACGAAAAGTTCAAAATGCTTACTCACCATCTTTCAAAACCGCTTGCTTCCCGTGACTTCGCATCCACCTCGCGAACTTCGGTTCCGTCCCTTCCGTCGCATCCGCGAAGTCGTTCTTCCGACAAAACGCCTTGTGAAACGGCCAGTACGTCTTTTGACACTTCACCGAACAGAAAAACGCCGTGTGACACCGGCTGCATTTCATCAGATGATCTCGTCCGCCACAATTGTCGCACGTGTGTTGCAAAGACGCCAAAAGTTGATCTTGTTCTTGAAAGTGACACGGCGCCGTGATGTTTCCGCCCGTTGCTGTCATAACAATTCTTTTATCTGGCGATGATGATAACCTCGTATTATTATTATTATTGGTGTCTTCTCATGCGACGCAAAACTATTTTTGACGACATGTGCGTGCCAAAAAGAAGCGTTTAAAGCGTTTCTCTGAAAACCAGACGGTCCCCCATCAAGCAGAGAAAAAGTTCTCCTCTTTTTTCCCCTTCTCTTCACTCCATTCGTCCTCAAACACTCCCGCTTTGTAGTACGCGCACAGAAGAAAAAAGCCATCAATATCATGCCTTCGTCGTCGTTAGTGTTAGTATTATCATCGTCCTCATTCGCGGGATGTACTACCTTCTCAAAATCCTCCTCCTCCAAGCGGGGAACGAGACGAACAGAATTCAGTTGTCGCGCCGTCAGAAGTTTTCAACATCATCATCGCGCTGATAATAATAAGAAAAGAGGAGAAGAGACACTCAAAATGCGCGCTCGAGTGGTGGATTCTGAGAACGCGTACGGCGACGAGCGATTGAAAACGCCCGCGATGCCTTTAATCGACGTCGTTGAAGAGTCCAACAGCGGCACGCGAATTTTGCAATGCATGTTGAGAGCTCGGGTGACGGATAAAAGTGGGAATATTCGTTGCGTAGTGTTACCGTTGGACGCTCCGATCGATGTCTTGCGAGGCGAAGCGAACAGCGAGGACGAGGACTTATCGGACATCGACGATAAGGAGTTGAACGAGATTTTACCGGATATGCAATTAGCGTTGGCGAAGAAAGGGTTGTTGTTGCAGCGGTCGGCGTTGTGCTTTACGGTGAGAGGACCGATTCGCGCGGATTACGACGATTGTTTAGAGTTGGATCAAGGGCGAGACGAGGCGCCACAAGAAGCGACGGAGTTGGTAACTTTCGACAGCGACGCGACTGGGTGTCGGTATTTAGTCTATGCGCCGTTAAATCCCGTGTTGATTGTAACAAAAGAAATTGAAAGTAACGGTTTGAGACAGGAGGCTGTGATGGAAGAGCCGGACGAAATCGTCGAGGCTGCGATTGAGAGAGTGTACGAAGAGTTGGCATCGGGTCCAGACGACGAATTATTCTTACAGATGGAGAAAGCGGAGAGGGACATGAACGATAGTAATAAGAAGGGTAATAGTGGTGGTGGTAAAAGAAATAAAAAGTGATTTTTATGACGAATGTGCGATGTATATGTATTTATATTTGTGAGATACTGATATGGCTTTTTTTTGTTTTCTCTCTCTTTCTCTCTCTCTTTCTTTCTATCTTTCAAAGGATAGGATCATCGACATCTTCTCCGTCGTCCTCTTCGTCCATTATGTCTTCCTCCTCGTCGTCGTCGATACCGTTGATGCCGTCTTCCATGATCGGCATCATCGGAAAGATACTGAGAATAAATTCTCGACATCCCGCGTGTCGTTCTTTAATCTCCTCGATTTGGTCGTAATACTCGTCTCGTACGTATTCGGACGGTCGTGAGCACGCTTGCATGCAGCTAACCGGGTGCCACGGCAAATCCTTTTCGACGACGAACCGCAAAATTTCGAGGTACCCCATCTCCGAAGCTTGTTCCGCGACGCGCTCGTCAAAAACGACGCCGCGGTCGAAGAAAATCTGAACGAGGTCCAAGTGACCTCCTTCGGCGGCGAAAATAGCAGGATTTGCGGATTGAATTAACCTTCGATCGATATCGTGTTTCAAAAGAAACATGACTATATCTTTGTGCCCACCTAACGCGGCGCGTTCCAAACACCTGTGATTCCACGGCGCGAAATGGTTTCGACAGTACCTCAACATTTTCAACGAACCAATCCCGCACGCCTCCGAACACACTCTCTCGTTCAAGTAACACCCGCCTTCTTCCACTAAATATCTCAAACACTTAAAGTGGCCATTCTGCGCCGCCGCGATTGTCCCATACGCGTTTCTTCGATCCACAGCCCCCCACGTGCATCGAAAAACCTCCTCCAAGAGATATTTCACGCACTCCAACTGCCCACGGCCACTAAAAAAGCCAACCAGTCGATGACAGGGTTGTAACTCGTTCCTCTCGCACGCGTATTTCAACATCTCTCTCGTCTGTATATCTCTCGCTCTCAACTGCGTGCTAAACTTGCGATCCGACAACCGGTTCTTCGACGTCCAAACTCGCCCATTCTTCACCACACTTTCCATCTCTTTATTCACTCGAGAGAGTAATCGTAACTCCGTGCTCGTCAAAAGAGGAAACACAAACCTCTCCACGATATCTGCGTATCGTTTGATAAAAGCATACAACGGCGCGTTCGTGAGTTCTTCCTTTTCCTCCTCCTCTTCTTCTTCCTCCTCTCGTTTCCGTTTCGTCGTCGCATTCGAATCCATCATCGAGATGAAATGCCCCTCGAGAAAAAAGCGAGGGTACCCGTGCGCAGACATGTCTCTTCTTTTGCGCGCGCGTATTTTTGATGAATTTTTTTTTTTTTTTTTTTGCTTCAAAATTTTGACAAGAAGACAAAAAAAAACACAAGAACTCAGGGGAGGAGGAAAAGGAGGATTTTTGTTTGACGGGTGAAGATGATGATGATGATGATGATTGATGACGACGACGACGACGACGACGATTCGTTGTCCTCCGATGTGGAGGAGGACGAAAAGTCCTCCTTAGACTTCTTCTCTTTAGAAAACCCGGAAACGGAGAGAGAATTCTTCGCGGCGATACGGAAATACGGCGTTGGAAAGTGGAAGAAAATGAGCAACGATTCGCGATATTCCTGGCATCATCGACTTTCGCGAGACGTTCGAGAGCGGGAGAAAGAGCAACAGCAACGGAAGGGAGGACGGGAAAAACTTCCTTCGTTAGTGTCGTCGAGGAAGAGCGGTGGTGGTGGTAATACTAATGGTGGTAAAAAGATAGTGACAACGAGTGAAAAGATGAAAACGGTCAAAGCAAAGTTGAAGAACCACTGGGAGAAATTATCTCGCGAGAAGGATTCGAAGAAGATCAAAAATGAAATCGTGAAGAAGAACGAACTGTTTCGCGCGCCTCGGTTTCGACACTCGTACGATTCGAACAAGAAAGAAAACGAGATGCGAGAAAAAGAGTACCAGTTGAAACCGTTTACGAACGCGTTGTCGCAAGCGCTGGACCGGTATATATTGGAGTGTTTGAATTTAGAGTACGACGCGCACGAAGACGCGTTGGAAGAGAGGGACGGAAAGACCATCGATCAAGTGGCCAATTATTGCATCGAGAAGTTTCGAGAGGAGGAGGAGGACGGGTTGATTGGAAAGTATCGGTTCGGCGGTTTGTTCGAGGTGTGTAAAGGCGCGAGGGAGCAAAGAGTGCCGCAAAGGTTGACGGAACTCGGGAAGGAAGGTAAGGTGAGGAGAGATCGAGTGACTGTTCCCGGAGATACGAGTGGAAGGTTACACATGAAGTACGTGGCTTTGGTGGATGTAAACGGGAAAGCGATTAAAAATATCACGAATAGGAACAGGGAAGATACCGAGGAAGATGAGTACGTGGACGAGGACGAGAGCGAATCGGAAGAAGAGTCCTCGGAAGACGAAGAAGAAGAAGAAGAAGAAGAAGGGGAGGAGGAAGACGCGGTCTCGCAAGAAGATGGAGAGAATACAAAACAAGGAGGAGGTACGAATAGCAATGAAAACGGGATAGATAGCGGATCCACGAAGAAACGACGGCGAAAACGGCGCGCTAAGAACGGTCAGTCAAAGCAAATGTCCAAAGCTACGCAACGCAAGAAAATCGAAGAAGAGTTGGAAAAGTTGCCGCCGGTATTTTATTACGACGGACGGTACTTAACCGCGGAGCAAGCCGCGAGCGAAGCTCGAGAGGCGTTCGAACAAGCCGAGTTAGCTGCAAATGAAGCGGAACTGGCGGAAAGAGAAGCCGCAGACGCCGAAGCGGAGGCGAGACAGGCGGCGGCGTTGGTCGAGAGCTTATGCGCCGAAGCGGAGACGATGAAAAACTATACCAGCGACGAGAAAGATGCTAACACTCTTCCGAACCCGGTCGCGAATGAAAAGGAGCCAGAGCGGTTTGTCCAAGCGTAGAAAGTAGCGTGTACACTTAAAAATTAAAACTCTCTTTGACTTTATACTACTTTAAAACTACTCGCTGTTATTATTATTCCCCTCTTCTTCCGCTCGCGCCTCAATCAATCCCAACTTTTCTAAGTGTTTCCTCCCTCTCTCTTCTACGCTAAACGTGTACGTCACTTTCGTCGTTTTCCCGGACGCGTCCAACGGTCTCGCCGCTTTTATAAAACCATCGAATCGTTTCTTCTTCTTTTTATTTTTGTTCGTGTTGTTGTTGTTGTTTTCGCTCGCAGTGAACTGTTTTCGACTTTTTATCGATTGGAGCAAAATTTTCATGTGTCTGCGACTGTGGATTTCAACCGCGTTTTCCACGGCTAACGTGTACAGTTTCTGAGAATCGATCGGTTGGTTCTTGAAAATCAAGTGGAGCAGTTTCGCGACTGGGCCAGATGATTTGTTGTATCGCGTTTTGTCTTCTCCCATTTTATCGTTTTCTTGTTGTTGTTGTTGTTCTTCCGCGAACGCGTTCGACGACGAGGTTGAAATCTGTTTGTTGTTGTTCTTATTCGTATTCATGAACGAGGAGGACGATCGAAACAACTGAATAGAAGAAGAAGAAGAAGAAGAAGAAGAAGAAGAGGTGGAGGCGATTGCGTTCGTGCGCGTGCGGTGCAATAAAGCAACGCGCGCGAGGTTTGACAAAACGACTTTACGCAACATTATTTGTATTCGTATTCGCGTCTCGAGAATGAAGAAAAGCGTTGAGGTGAAACCCTTCTCTCTCTCGCCTTCGGAAAGAGATGTTGTTGGCGTTTTGTATCGCGAAGATGCACATTTTTTCATCGGCTGATGTCTTACTAACACGCGACTAATGATGATTCTATTTACATTCTATTCTAAATTCTGTTGCACACGCGAACGGATCATCGAGCAATGTTGTTTGTCGGGCCGTTTTCTTTCTTCGCCCTTACGTTCTCGTTCTCGTTACTCGCTTGTGCGGTTCGAGTAACGTTCGCGTTAGTATTTCGGACAACTTTCGCCGCGTTCCTGGATTTGCTCGTCTTTGATTTCATCTCCCTCTCGGTGTAATCGCTCGCGAATAAGAACATTTCTTTCTCCAACTGCTTGAAACCGCCCTCTAACGCTTCTTGTTTCACGAAAACGACGAAATCTAAATGTGAACCGCTCTCGGTTTTCGGCCATTTATCTTTGTTCGTTCGAAAGATGGCTCGAACGCGTCGTTTGCACAGGTTCCTATCGACGGCGCGTTTTAACTGTTTCTTCGGGACGACGATGCCAATTCGGTGACATCCAGTTGCGCCGGGTACGCCATCGTTCGGCGCCGCTTTTATTCGTATGCAAGAATAATTCAACGTTCTTCCCGTTTTCTTCACGCGGTCGAAATCTTTGTCCGATTTTAAACGCTCGCGGTCGCGAAAGACGTTCCCTTCAATCGATTCTAACGCTCCCGGTGTTCGTCGCTGCGCGACGCCACCCTCTTTTTCCATCTTAAGCTCTGCGTGTTCACTATCATCACCGCTACTGCTATCATCGTTGCTCAAACCATTGCTCGCGTGCTTCGTAGGATTCCAATGTTTCGTTTTGTAATACCCGCCCTTTTCGTCGTCGTCGTCAGAATCGTCTTCTTCTTCTTCACCTTCTTTTCCTGAGGGCGACGACGACGTGTCGTCGTCGTATGACAAAGCGTGCAATGCGAACGGTGAAGAACTCGCGTCGTGGGTCGTTCGTCTCGTTTGGTGGTACCCCGAAGAATACTGATTCCTCCGTCGTTGTTCGTTTTTATTACTTTTGCTCCTCCAATTTTGCGAACAATAATTAGTATTCGTATTCAACGCGCTCCTCCTTTCTCGATAACGATGATGATTTTGCAATCCGCCAGTTCTTCCGCCGCTTAATAAAGAAGAGCAACACTGACGACACCACGACGCATCGTTACTACTGTTCGCGCGACCGTAACTACTGCAACAAAAACTCCTCCATTTCGCGGCGTCTTCTAAAATCGTCAAATTCTTCCCAAACGTTCGTTTCCTCGTCATCATCATCATTCTTCTCGCAGTAAAGGAAGTGCGATTTTGTTGTTGTTGTTGTTGTTGTTGTCGTCGTCGAGATGATGTCGCCAAACCCGCAAAAGGCGAATGTAAAGTCGTCGAATACAAAGTTTTAAAGATCATGTACTATTTGTGCGTCAGTCGTCTGTTGGCGCAAGTTTTGTGTATATAAAAGAAACCAACCTTAACAATTCTCTCAATAATAATTCTCTTCTTTCTTTTTCTTTTTTCTGTTGTTGTTGTTGTTGTTGTTGTTGTTGTTGTTGTGAAATGATGATTTTTAATTTTTAATTTTTGAAGAGCAGTTCAAACAAAAAATTCCCATATTAGTCAAAAGAATACCTAATAAAGCGAAAACCTCGTTTGATACACTTTGCAGAAGAATACACACAAACTCTCTCACTTTCCTCGCAATAATAATAGTAATAATAATAAAAACAACAACATTATCAGCGAGAGATGAAGAGAGACGTTCGTAAACGCTCCTCGCGATGAGACTATCATCATCGCGAGAGAATAACGAGGAGCAAAAATGAAGAGAGAGATTTGAAAAAATTCGAAAGACATCATCATGGCGTCGTCTGATTCTGATTCTGATTCTGATTCTTCTTCGCGAAGAAGAAGACTGCCACCTCCGTCGCCGCCGGTGATGGAACCCAACGATGATAACGACGATGATACGTATGATTCGTCCAAGACCTCTCCCGCGGTAAACCTTTCCGTGAAGGAACGAATTCAAATGATGCAACGAATGACCGATGCGAAGAAACCGTCGCCACCGTTGATGACGAGCGGAATGGTGCAACAACAACAACAACAACAACAACAGACGTCGCTGACGTCGAAAGTAGGCGCGATGGAAACGACGCCGAGGCAGTTAACGCCGAGCTTTGAATCTGCGGAGGAGGATGATGCGAAGACAAAGAAGACAAAGGTGAAGAAGGTGGTCGCGACGCCGTTGCCAAAGTACACGCCGTATCGCAAAGAACGAGAAGAAGAAGAAGAGAAGAAGGAAGAGTTTCAAACGGCATCGGCGTTGATTCGACAACGGTCTGCACCGCAATCGGTGACGACGACGACGCCCGCATTTTTGTCCAATATTCCTCGGTCGCCGCAAAGGTCGCCTCGATCGCCCACGTTCAGAGATCGAACGCAAATGTTTGAACAACAACCGGTAGCGTCGGTTTCGCAACGACAGGCGCAGATGTTAAAAAACTTACGGTTGAAAATACAAGCGAACATCGAGAAATCCGAGGAGATTGCGCTTCGAAGGAAGAAAATGAACGACGCGTTCGTGAATTTGCGGAAAGTAAAGTCCAAGTTGGAACAGAAATACGCGTACGGTGGCGGCGAAGGTTTTGGTAACAAAACGACGATTCAGACGACGACGCAGTTTCGAAAGAAGATCATCTCAAAACTCGTCGAGACGGAATTTGAAGTCGAAACGAAAGCGATTATGTTCAACGCGTGGAAAATACGGACAGAGAAAGAAAAAGAAAAGAGGGAAGTAGTGACGACAAAACTCAACGCGATACGTGCCGTCGCTTTGCGGCGAAGTTTTGATCACTGGCGCGATGTTTCCGCGTCTTTACAACCGAGAAGAGTAGCTTTGGAAGCTTTGGAATTGAACGCGAAGCAACGACACGTGCGCGACATTTTCAATCGTTGGCGTAAATTCGCTAAACTTTCAAACCGAGCGATGCACGTGGCGACGATGAAAACGATAGATGCGGATAAGAAAACGCTATCAATCGCGTTCGCGCGTTGGGAGTTGGCGCTGGCGAAAAGCGCAAAGAGTAAAGCGGAGAAGAAACTCGTTCGGGCGTTTGTTTTGAAAAAGGCATTCGTCGCGTGGCGAATGGCGAGAGATGAGTCCGCGTTCAAAGTCGAAGTTGCGAGACGGAAGTTGCGTGGCGATGACGAAAGTGAACTCGTCGCTTTCGTGGACGCTCGAAAAAGTAAAGCTGAAAGTGAACGAATGTCTCTGTATTTTCGCAGCGAAGGATCCGCGGCGAGGAAAAAGTTGGAGCGATTGAAAGGTCAATACTACGCAGCGACGAATTACGTAACAACTTTATTACCGTTGGCTACGTTACACTCGCCCTGGGATACGTTTGCAGCATCGCCAACCAATACCGACGAGGCCGCCGCCGCCGACGACGAAAGGACGACATCAAAGAACGTAAAAAAAGTCGTCGAAGAGTCCAAGGTTGAGGCGTTACTTCGAGAAGCGAAAGAATCGATTCAAAGAGCCGACGAACTGAAAGAAGAGTGCGAGTTTGCCCGAAATGTCGCCGAAGACGCGGAAAACGCGTCTGATTTTCTTCTCGTGATGTTTCAACAAGGTAAAAATGTCAGTCAGACTCACTTATCGAACGCTTTGATACACGCGGAGAAGATGTACGGAAAATTTACGCTCTTATCGGTCGAGTGCGAGAAGGCTTCGGCAGAAGCGGTGAGAAAAGTGAGAAAAGCTAAAGAGGCGGAAAAAATGGCGGAGAAGTACGAGCGCGTTCGTTTGATACGTAGCACCGATGGTTATATCCCGCCGACCGATGGTGGTGAGCTAGAAAAAAACCAGCCTCGAACGAAGACGACTTCGCGGGAAATCGCGGTGGTTTTCGCCAACAGGAACGTCGCCAAACGCTTTTTAGAGAAATGGCAAAGCGCGATTGAGATTCTCCAGCGCGATAGACTCGAGTTATTCTTCACCTCGTGGCGAGAACAAGCTCGAAAAGGGTTGATAACACGCGCCGATCGCGAGATTCAAATCGAAAATTTCATTGAAAAGAGAACGGTAATGGTGAAAGCGAAAGTCTTCTCGGCTTTGTACTGGCACAGGAAGTGGAGACAAGATCGAAAGAAAGTTCTCGAAATCTCCGTGAAACCCATCGCGAGAGACTCTTTGTACTTTGCATTGAAACGGTGGAAAATCAAAATATACAACAAAAAACTATTATTCCGCGTGTTCACCAACTGCGAACGCGCCTGGGACGAGAAACGAAACGAACCGTACGACACGGAAAACATCCAAACGAAACGAGACGTTTTACGCGTTTGGCTGAAAAACGCCAAAGAGGCAAAAAAAATGCGCGACGAGTACGTCCAAGCCACGCAGTTCCGCGACGTGTCTCTCAAACTCAACGCATTCCTCGCCTGGAAATTGAAAACCTCTTCATCCAAGCGAGACGAGCTCGAAAACGCTCGCGAATGTGAAATCAACGAGCAAATAGCCGATACTTTTCGCCGAGTCTCTCTCTCGCAAAAAGTCCTCTCGGCGTGGCGCGTTCGAGTGTTCAACTCGTGGAGAGAGCGGTTAGCCACCGAAATGGGCTACCGCACGATAGCGAGGAGAGTTTTAAGAGGGTGGCATCAACGAGTGGTCGTCGCGTGTTAGATAATAGTCATCAGTGCGTTGATTCGGAGAGTAGTAGTAGTAGTAGCGGTAGTACTAATAGCAGTAGCACAGACCCAAAACGGTTTCCCTCTCGTCTTTCAATTTTTGTTTCAAATTCCTCATAACTGCTGCGTGTTCTATTCAATACAATCATCCCACATAGTAATCATCATCCGTCATGGGCGTGCAAGTGCCGGAATTGAAACAGTGCGTACTGCAGTCGTTTCATTTCATCGTTCTCTCTTCTTCTTCTTTGTCTTCTTTACTCTTCCTGCTTTTATTTAGGGAAATTCTTCTTTTCGTTGTCTTCGGCGCCGTCGCGATGCGATTCGGCTTCCGATGACGATCTCTCTCTACTTTTCCTCGCTCCCAACGAAACACCATCTGACGAAGCAAAACGCTCTTCTCATCATCATCATCATCATCATCATCATCATCATCTTTTAAATAACAGATACATGGACAAAAAACTGAAACTGAAACTGAACGGGAACAGAGGCGTGATTGGTATTTTACGCGGGTTCGATCAGTTTTTAAATTTAGTCTTGGACGAGTGCGTGAACGACTCGACGGCGGAGAAAACGCCGCTCGGGATGGTCGTCGTGAGAGGCGCGAGCGTTTTATCGATGGAAGCGTTGGAGCACATCGCGCCCGTGCAAAGGAAGTCTGTAATGTAATCACCACCGTTTGTAATATAGTACTAACTAATTTCTATTTATTTCTGGTATACAACGTTTTCTATCTATTTATTTGTTGCGAGGCTTCGCGCGAGCAGTCGGTTCAGCCTCCAAAGGGTTCTCCGGCCAATAGTGTCGAGGGTAGCGGCCTTTCAACTCTTTCCTTACGTTTTCGTATTCCACTTCCCAGAAGGACTTCAAATCAGTGGTCACTTGTACCGGTCGACTCGCAGGCGAGAGTAAGTGCAACTCGGCTTTTTTACCGGCTATGGTGGGCGTGTCGGGTAACCCGAACAGCTCTTGCAATCGACACTCGATGACTGGGGCGTTGTTTTCGCTTACGTTTTCGTAATTAATTTTCTTTTGGGTGCCTGAAGGTAAACGAATTGATTCGGGAACACTTTTGTCCAGTACTCGTTTGTCCTCGTGCGAGAGCATGGTAGTTTCCAGAATCTGTCTCAAGTTTGTTTTTTTCAAGATGTCTTGTTTCGAGGCGCATCCGACGACCCATTGCGGAAGCCACTCGGCGACAGTTTTAGTTATCGACTTATCGCGAAAGTCCGGGAACGATTCAGGATTGCAACTGTGCGCGAACACGCATCGCTTTATCCACGCGTTAAGATTTTTATCCCCGCTCACGTTGAAGAATGTAAACACGCCAACCTTTTTCGCTCTTTCGACGATAGCCTCCGACATTTCGCTTTCTGTCGCTTCGACTACTTTTTCGTCCAAAACAACGTCACCAATTCTCGTAACTTTTCTCGAGACAACTTTGTTCGAGCTTTCCGCCCACGTAATTTCGCGCTTTGTTGATACGTTCAAACAAAATTTCAGGTTTTCATCCGTCGCCGCGGCAGTCGCGAGAATACCTTTCGTTAAAGGCGACGCGAGTTTGATGATGTCGTTCTTACCGCCGTTCCCGTCGTTTCCTCCAAACATTTCACAAATAACTAACGCTTCGGCTTTTGCAATCGGGTCGTCCCTGTTGTCGGCGGAAATAGAAGCTGCGCCTCCGCCGCTCAGTTTGAACGTGTTCGATCCTTTACCGCTGGATTTCATAGCGATTCGATCTGGAAAAGCAGCCGCGAGCAAAACGGACGCTTCGAACTGCTTCGCGCCGCAAAAGATTTCTTCGTATACTGGTTCGTTCGCGTTTAATCCATCCAAATCGATATCCGTTGAAACCGACTTTGCAATTCTAAGAATATCCGCCGCTGGCGCGTCGTTGGCGAGACTCCGAATGTTCCTCGCCAACTGTTGCGACGATTTTCGCGCCTCGGAAACCGCAAACGGATCGACATCAAAGTCCAAATACGAAGAATTGCTACCGGTACCTGCACCACCACTGCTCTCACTGTTGTACGATTTCGAAAGCGCGTCGATGATTGCAGATTTTGCGCTCGTTTTTTTGCCTTTTGGTGCCTTTTTCATATTCTTCGAGCGTTTGCTTGAGCTCGGCAGTTTCGCGTCTACCGGAACGCGTATAACATCAATCCCACGTTCGCCGACTTTCTTGCCGAGCTTTTTACGGTACTCATCATCGCTGTTGTCATCGTCACTATTCATCGAGCTCCTACTACCAATATCAGCTATGATGACATCTCGTCCTTGAATCGCTCTGGCGTAACTTCTCGCGTCCAGCGGCGCGTCTCTACCTCGCAAAAGACTCTTATCACTATCGACGCCCGCCGCGAGCTGACACGCTAATCGCGTACTCGCCGCACCTCTTTGACTCGCGAATAATAACATCGCACCTATACGAGGATGACACGGTAAACCGTTCATCGCTTTACCTTTCTCGGAAACAAAGTACGTGACGTTCGAGGACTCCCGGTCTTCTTCGACGACTTCAATCGCGCGGAGTTTTTCGAGAAGTTTGAGCGCGTTTTTGCCCGGTCCAGCCGGAGGTGGATCTAAAAAAGCCAAAGCTGGTGACGAAGACGATATCGAACCCTCCTTCACTTCTTTCTCGGAAGAAGATGAAGATGGCGATGAAAAAATATCCTTGGTCGACAATTCTCCACCGAGCGCGTTGGCGATGGTCAACATGCAACTCGTCAAATCGGCGGTCAAAATCTCCGGCGTCGTTTCTTTCTGGAAAGATGTCGCCATACTGTTTTCGCTCCACATTCGGTAACACATTCCTTCCGCTATGCGACCGGCTCGACCTCGTCTCTGGTCCGCGCTCGAAATCGAAACTCGTTCAGTCGTTAATCGAGTCATGCCTTTACTGTGGTCGTACTTTGGCGCTCTTCGTAATCCCGAGTCGACGACGATGGTCACTCCGGGAACCGTCAGAGAAGACTCTGCTATCGGCGTCGAGACGACGACTCTTCGTTTCGCGGGTGTATTTGAAGGCATCAACGCGTAATTCTGCTCGTTCGTCGGCAACGCTCCGTACAAAGGCAAAATCTCAAAATGTGAATCCCCTAATCGATCTTTCAGAGACTTCACGACCCTTCGAATCTCAGCCGCGCCGGGGAGGAAGACTAAAATATTCCCACCGTTCGGCGTATCGCTGAGAGCTTTTTGAATGGTTTTTACGGCAACTTCTTCTGTGTCGTTATACGCACCATTTATTCCTCCGCCTCCCACGTATATCGTTTCCACCGAGAACGATTTGCCTTCCGATTGCACGATTGGCGCGTCGTAATAAAAATACTCTTCTTCGCCTTCTTTTCTTCGTAACGTCTTCCTCATCAACTCTTGGCACCTGACCGCCACGTCCCCTAACGTCGCCGACATCACGCACACCTTCAAGTCCTTCCCTCTCCCAAACTTACTCTTCGCTCTCAAAACTAACGCTAAACTCAAATCCGCATCTAAATTCCTCTCGTGAAACTCGTCGAACACGACGCACGAAACGCCCTTCAGACTCGGATCTTTCGCCAATCTATTTTTCAACACGCCTTCCGTAACCACCTCAATTTGTGTCTTTGACGATACCAGTCTTTCAAATCGTACTTGATACCCAACCGTCTCCCCAACTCTTTCGTTTAAAATCGACGCCATGCGTGTGGCAGCCGCGCGCGCCGCAACCCGTCTCGGTTCTAAAACTAAAATTTTCCCTCCTTCTGAAGCAGACGAAAACCAACGTTTCCCGCGTCGAGAACACATCATCGCTAAAGGGAGTGCAGTCGTCTTCCCAGCACCCGGTGGGGCTTGTAAAATCAAATCATTGTTTTCGTTTTCAAAAAGAACTCGCAAGCAGTCTTCGATGACGTCTTTAATCGGGAGCTGTGATATTTGTTCTCGCACTCGTTCGTTCTCCAACTCGTTTACTTCGTTCTCGCATTTTCCATTTCCAATTGGGGGTTCTGGTGTGGTAAAACTACTACTATTACTACTACTACTCGTCGAAGATGTTAAAAAGCTCCTTTTCCTCCTCCAACACGTATTTCCGCTCGCAAAAGCCACGCTCTGTCTTCTGTCTTTTCTGATGCTGCTGGTAAAAAGGCTTTCGGAAACGTGATATCGAGAAGCGTGAGAAGTCATTTTTCTGTGGAATTTCGTCATAAAAATTGTCTTTATAATACCGCTTTGAAACACACAGAAGAATTAAACAACAAAATGAAGCAAAAGATAGGCCAATATTCCGTCTCTCGCACGTTGGGTGAAGGCGCGTACGGGAAAGTGAAATTCGCGACCATGAAACAAGCGAAAGACCCGTACGCGATTAAAATCTTAAACCGGCAGATGTTGCAAAGAGTGGACGAGAAAGAAATGCTCTTACAAGAAATAAAAACCATGGCGGAAGTTTTCCACCCGTACGTGGTAAACTTATTCGAAGTTTTATCGGGACAAGAGGAGGTGTATTTAGTTTTGGAGTTTTTAAGCGGCGGAGAACTGTACGATTTGGTGAAGCAAAGAGGCAAGTTGGAGGAAGATTGCGCGCGAGTCTATTTTCAACAGATTTGTCAAGGAGTAAGGTTTTGCCACTCCAGAGGGGTGTTCCACAGAGACTTGAAACCGGAGAATATATTCTTAGATCACGAGAAGAAGACGTGTAAAGTCGGAGATTTCGGCTTAGCGGCGCAAAAAGTGAACACGGATGGGTCTTTACGAACTATTTGCGGGACGCCGAATTACGCGGCGCCGGAAGTCATGGCGGGGTCGAGACGGTTGAAAAAGCTGAAAGCGTTCGAGGATGAATACACGAAAGCGAAAGCGGAAGGATACGATGGGAAAATCGCGGATATTTGGTCGTGCGGGTGCATTTTGTATTTCATGTTAACTGGAGATTGTCCGTTTTACGGCGCGAACTTTGTCGAGTTACAAACGCAAGTGCAAAAAGTTGAGCCGTATTATAACGCGGAAGTTATCGCGAGAAAAGCCATCAAGGTGCTCGAGATTATCTTGGTCAAAGACCCGAAGAAACGAGCGACTTGGCCGCAAATTTTCAAGAAATCTTGGTTTCGACAAAATGGGTTCAAACCGGTGAAGATTAAAAAGTTACAAACCAGTTCGCGGTCGGTGGTGGATGTTTCCTTGGAAAAAGGCGTCTCCGATTCCGTCGTGGAACGAGAATTGAACAACCAAAGCGACGGGTCGGACTTTTCTGATTTTAGCAACGAAGGCGACGACGTCTGGGACGAAGACAACGATACCGATCACACGCTCTCGAGAGAGAATTCGCAAAATCCCACCGCCGGGTCTCCCAAAGGAGGAGGAGGAGGAAAGAGAGGCATATTCTCTTCTTTACAACGCCAACAGTCGACGATGTCCAACTTCGACCGAGGCTCGAGCCAAGAAGTTATCCGGAAAATCAACGCGTTCGAACTTATGAATTTAACCACGTTCGACTGCACGCACATGTTCGACGACTACTCCAACGTTTCCAACTCCACGACTCGATTCATCTCGTCCTCGAGCGTCACAGAAATCGAAAAAGCCGTCGTTTCTACCGCGAAAAAAGCCGGATGCGAAGTCAAAGCCACGCCCGGTAAACCTATTCGATTACGACACAACGCCTCCGCGGTCCAAATCGTCGTCGAAAAATACGAAATCGTCCCCGGAATATACATGGTCAACTTCAATCGATTGAGCGGGAATCGAGACGCGTATTACGAACTCTATTACGACATGAAGAAAAACAGCTCGATCAAGAAGTTAGCGCTGAGCCAATCCGGCAAAAACTTGGCTTCGGCTGCTGGCGGCGAATAATAATAATAATAATAATCGCCGCCGCTCTGCATTTTGCGAACGACGAGTGGATGAAAAGTGGTCGTGAAAAATGCCACCACGCTCTCTCCTTTTCGCGAGGTGATGATGGAAGAAGAAGAAGTTTCCTCCGCGTTGTACTATAGTTCTAATATTTTATATTTCTGCTGAACGAAAATTCTCCACAATAATTAAGAGGTGCCTTACTCTCAAATTACGTCATAAGCGAGTACACAAAATGCTTCCAATCCTCTCGATCAAAGACGCGTGCGTCGGCTTACTCTCCTTAAACTTGGCGTCTAAAATGTGGATGACTATTAAATGGAGAGTGCTTCACACGAACAAAAAATTGGGTAAACCTGTCTCCGCGTGCGTCTCTTCTTATTAAACTCTTCTTCGTTCCTGCCGCCTTTGAATCATTGAATTGGAGGTGGACACATTTGTATTCCAATTCATTTTCATGTTCATCATCTCACTCACACACACACACTCTCTCTCACACACACATAAAACATAGCGTGGCGGATTGGAAACTCGTTCCAGAACTCGTGAACAACACCAACGAGGCGTACGCTCGCGAACACGGAACGCAACTGAATGAAAGTGAATACACTCCAGTATTCGTTGCTATGCTTGGGTTGATGCACGCCGTGAACGCGGACCCGGGGCAAGCGCCGGGGATGATGTTGTATTCATCTCTCGCGTATACGGCCGCGTCTGCGTTTGCTGGGTTTCCGTTCTATGTGCCCGCGGCGATCTGGAGATACGGCGCGTTCGCTCTCGGGTTGAAGAAAATTTTCGAGGCGAAGAACTTTTAAAACAACGCGAAGAAGGAAAGCGAGATGAAGGGTCTTCTTACGACTCCGGACGATCGTCGGCGTAAAATCTTCAGAGTTGGTTGCACATAAATTTAAATCTCATGCGCAATAATGGTCATAATCTTTCTTGTTACACGTGTATACATAAAACTCTTTCTCTTCTTTTTCTTTTTCTTTCTATCCTTCTCGCAGCAAGCCGCAAAACTCCTCTTTACCAATCAGCTTCATCCTGTAATCGTGTTTCGCCACTTGTCGCTCGTCTTCGGTGTTATACCCCCAATCCACGAAAAACAAGTCCCATTTGCTTAATCGTTTATCGTTTGCGACTTTAATGAGAGTCGATAACTTATCTTCCACGAAAATCATCCTCGACGCGCCGTCCTTGTTAAACGTTTCCTCCAACCGCACCAACACGTCCGCTTTCGGTTCTCCGCTCACCGTCGTGCTAATCAAATCCTCCTCGGGAATCTTCACTCCACCCATATCGACCAAAATAGCGTCCGCGAACCGAGCTTGTTTCGTCGTCACAATCGTTACTTTTGCGTCTCTTCTCTCCGTGCAAAATCTCAACGCTTCCGGTACGTCTTCGTACAGCGCGTTCGGTTGCAACCAAGATTTAAAATCCGTACGGATCCAATCGTCTCGTATTTTACCAAACTCCAACACCATCGTTTTCCGATCTAACTGCCATTTTTGCATCAGCGTTTCGCTCAATATAGGCCAGTCTTTCAAGATAGATTCCACGTCGTACCCGTCGAGATTTTCCAGAAGCGCTCTCGCTAAAATCGTGTTCTCGTATCCCGTTTCCACGACTGGTCGTACCGCTCGCAGTTTATCTAAAACTTCATCCTTTTTCTCATTCGCTCGTTCGCACTCGAACAACTCCGGCCACAATTCAACGCCGTGTTTCCACGCGGATAGCGAGGATTCCCCGACCGAGTCGCAGACGACGCCGTCAAAGTCGAGCGCGAATAATGTTGAAGTCGAGGACGCGGCAGAAACGTCCATCGTCTGCTTCTTCTTCTTCACCGACGAAGATGATTTTGAGGATGAAGATGATTCCAACGAAGTCTTTCCCCGTCGGCGGAGAAGATGACGAGAACAAAAAACAGACGATGAAGATGAAGATAGCTTTTGAGAAGATGATATCGCAGCAAAAGCGGTGGGTGACATTATTATATATCTTTTATACTACTACTAATAAATAAGCACAAACAGCAAATGTGGATATATTTTGTGATGCATTTTCTCTTACACGCATCACGAAAGAACAACTCTAACAACAATCTATCTGCGCTCCTATTAACAACATCTCTTCTTATCCATGACAACGGAGGACTTTCTCTGCTGCCTTTCTCTGATGCTGACTTCACCACCTCTCTTCTTTGGCGCGTGCCGACGCAACAGCTCGTCTAAAGGCGTGTTCGGGTCGTGGATTTTATTATTGTCTTTGTCGTCGTCGTCGTTCATCGTCAGCTTTGCTTCTCTGACTGCGTTTTCGTCGTTTACGTCCGATGCAGTTGGAGCGAGTGGTCGTTCTTCGTTCCCTCCTGAAGAAGTATCGTCGTCTGAATCGAAAACGTCGCTCCTTTTTTGCGTTTGCTGTGCCCAAGATTTCGCGTATCGACCGTTTTCGATGGAGAGTAACTCGTCGTGCGAACCGTATTCGACAATTTTACCGTTGTGAATGACGGCGATGTTATCGCATCGTCGCGCGGTGGATAATCTGTGCGCGACGACGACGGTGGTTTTGCCTTTGGTTAGAAAGTCAATCTCGCGGACGATTTCGCGTTCGGTGTACGCGTCTAACGCGGACGTGGCTTCGTCGAGAAGTACAATTGGACTGTTTTTAAGAAGCGCGCGCGCGATCGCGACGCGTTGCTTTTCGCCTCCGGAGAGTTTCAACCCTCGTTCGCCGACTTGAGTGCTGAAACCTTTCGGCAAACTCGCGACGGTTTCCGTGAGTCGAGCGCGACGAACAACTTCGCGAATTTCCGCATCCGTCGCGAGTTCTTCCCCAAGCGATTGGTGCTCACTATCAACAAATCTTTGCGATTTACCGTACGCGATGTTGTATCGCAACGTGTCGTTGAATAACACGACATCTTGCGGGACAATGGCGATATTTTCTCGAAGCGAATCGAGCTTCAAATCCTTCACGTTTTTACCGTCGATGTATACGCCGCACTGCGTGCTGTCGTGATTGTTGTGTTCGCAGTTATAGTTCACGTCGTATAAGCGATACAACAGGCGCAAAATGGTCGATTTACCACTCCCGGAAGCGCCAACGATGGCTAAGGATTTTCCGGCTTCAATTTTAAAACTCAAATCGTCCACAATCAACGCGTTGTTGTTACCCGGGGCCGAACTCGACGACTCCTCCGCCGCACCTCCCTCACTAGTAATAGTATCAAACTCGTTTTCTTCGCCAGTTTGATCGTATCCGAACGACACGTTTCTGAATTCTACGCTAAATCCTTTCTCCAACGCCTCTTTACTCGTCGGCAACTCTAAACCATTCACCGCCTCTCGCACTTGCGATTGCTCTTCTAATAATTTAAACATCGTCGTCATATCCACCATCGATTGTTTCGCTTCACGATATACGGTACCTAAAAAGTTCAAAGGGACGGAGAGTTGAAAGAGTAAGCCGTTTACCATGACTAAATCACCGACGGTTAATTCTCCAGTCGTGACTTTACTCGCCGCTAATAACATCGCCGTGGACAACGCGGCTGAGAAAATAGCGTTTTGTCCAAAGTTCAATCCGGCTAAACTCGTGGCAATCTTCAAGTTGGCTTGTT
>JACLAA010006018.1_pt1 | contig 55618 bp, 49 predicted proteins | sample 8027891 | NCBI WGS metagenome assembly JACLAA01 (sample SAMN15724900, study PRJNA655200) | protist metagenome | isolation source: fluorescence activated cell sorting (FACS) single amplified genomes of... | place: Spain: Blaines Bay Microbial Observatory, Mediterranean Sea | collected 2016-01-19 | reverse complement strand
GCGCGTTATCGAACATCGGGTACGTGATGTTGTCCTCGTCGTTACACTCGGGATTTCAGCTCGTGCAAGGGAAAATAATGCTCCCGAAGCTCGTCAAAATGGGCAAAGTGCACCCGGAGGCTCTGCGAAAGGCGAAATTCCCCATGAGACGAATGCTGTGGCATTTTTTTGTGGCGAGCTTTGTGGCGTACTTATTGGTGCAATCCGGCTCGAAACGATTGACGTGGTTCTTGTTAGTCACCACCGGAGTGTTTCCTATTTTTCGGTGCTTCGCGTTTCCGAAAATGTGGCCGATACCAGCGTTTATGTGCTTGGTGATGTATTTCGTGTGGAGAAACGAAGGCGTGCAGGAGTTATTCTTAGGTCTGTTATTGTTTCAAGCCGTGCCGGTGATGCAGGAGATTATGACGTTTTATTTGCAGCCGGTCGTAGGGAGGAGGCTGGCGAGAGTCGGCGCGTTCGCGGCGTGGTTGACGGCGTTTGCGATGTGCGTGCCCATTGCCGGGACCTTTTTATGGGCGATGTTTGATTCGAAATCGTTCGATAGATTTGTGAGGAGAAGGAATAGAAAAGAATACAACGGATATTGGAGGAAGTACGAGTGGTTCCAGGGTATTTTGGGATTCGTGGACGATAGCGGCGAAAATCCGTTTCAAGTTTTAGGCGTTTCGCAAAGCGCGACGGCGGCGCAAATTCGTAAACGATTTCGAGATTTAAGCGTGAAGTATCATCCGGATAAGACGGGGAACGATCCGGTGAAGTCGGCGTATTTCGTAAAATTGCAAAGGGCGATGGAGGCGATTACGAGCGGCACCGCGGATGGTAAAGTGAACGAAAACGCGTTGATGGAACGCGTGAGCGGAACTATTCACAGGTGCGCAGAGTTGACGCCAGTGATCGGGATGTGGTTGGCGTTATCTATTTGGGGTGCTTTCGTTGAATTTATGCAAAACAGAGGTAAACGAAAGAGTAAGAGAAGAAAAGGGGGGAAGAAGAAGAGTAAGAAGAAAAGTAAGAGTGAGAAGAAGAAGAGCGATAAGACCGACGACGGAAAGGAGAATACTAATAATGGTGTCGAAAGTACTCATCCGACGACGAATGTAGAAGAGAAGAAAGAAGAGTATAGAACATTCCCGTCATCATCCTCGGACGACGACGATGATAATGGAGAAGGCGAATCCTCCTCCGGTGACGAAGAAGACGAAGATGGAGACGAAGAGGAGGAAGACGTTTTGCCAAACGTCGGGCCGTCCTTCGTCGGCGCGTCCGTGCTCAGCGACATTTACGGCGGTCAAAGGAGAAGACCATCCGCAAAAGGCCGCGCTTCGGCAGGTTTACGAACCAGCGAGCCAAGAACAGTCGGTGGACGGCGCATTCAAACGCCAATCGTTATGCCGCATCGGGGAAAGGACGCCGTTACGAACAACACCACTAAAGTCAACACCGACGACGACGGGAAGAAGAGCGACGATAAAAAGAAGGAGAATTAAAGTAGTAGTAGTAGTAGTAGACCATAGTTGTAATACGTAGAGCGATGTCTGAGTTTTAGGTACATCTTCGCGTGATCGGCAGTAAGTAGAGCGACTTTCACGAAGCCTCTCTCTTTTTCTCTCTTTTTCTCTCTTTCCTTTTATTCCTCTCTTCAAAAAAAATTCTGAACCCTAATTCACAGACCAAAACCAATTCTCCTCTTCGTTTCTCCTCTTCCACGAACAAAAAATCTCTCAAATCTCTTTGAAGGAATGGCTTCACCCTGGCACCACACACTTCGTCGTCTCTGTCGTCGTTGCATTGAATAATGGCGTCTTGGCCTTCGCTCGGGGCTCAGCCGAGGAGAGGGACGGCCACAGCACCCAACGCGCGATCGAGTGTGAGCCGACAACATCGACATCGACGAGCGCAGAAGATGTGTGTGGTTACGATGATGGAACAACGCCGCGTGCGAAGCAACGAAGTTCTGGCGAGCACGACTGGACGTCGCTCTCGTGGTGGAGTTGCACTTATCGTATCTCGAGCCATTTCCATGTCTCCTGGTTCTTCGGACGAGAACGACTCCCAGGAGATGGTGAACATCCGCGCCCAGTTTTCAAAGGTGGTGGATTCTTCGAACGATGAAGAGGATATCCTAATCGGTGGCAGTCGAGATTCGACGACGGCGAGCGGCGGGAGAGAGTACTCCTCGGATCCAGAGAACACTGGAAGCGCGTCGACGTCTTCAACAACGAATTCTATCTCGTCGTTTATGCAAGAAGGCGGCGTGTATAACTCGCAAATCGGAAAAGAAAAACCATTGAAAATCAACCAAGACTTACTCATCGAAGAAGCGAAACGGATTCGGAATCAATCGTTGTACGCGCGAACGCGGAAGGAACGGAGAAAACTGAGAGATGCGGCGATCGAGACTTTTAAGAGGGCGATGGTGTACGACCCTGCGGACGGGAGAGCGTACGTCGGAATCGGTAAAATTTACGTGCAACAAAAAGACTACAACAAAGCGAGAGAGGTGTACGAGAATGGAACGAGAGCGACGGGATCGGAGAACGCGTACTTATGGCAGGCGTTTGCGACGTTGGAGAAGAAAGCGGGGAACGTGCAGCAGGCGAGGAAGTACTTCGACGCGGCGGTGATTGCGAATCCGAAACATGCAGCCGCTTGGCACGGATGGGGCGAGTTAGAACGAGAGGAAGGTAACTATCAAAGAGCGAGGGATTTGTTCTTAAAGGGAGTGATGAAAGTGCCGAAAAGTGATGCTTCGGCGCATTTGTATCACTCGTTGGGTCTCATGGCGATGGAGAGAGGGAGATACGACGAGGCGAGGAAACATTTCAGAGACGGGGCGAACACGGAAAAAGGGGCGAAGTCAGCCGCGATTTGGCAGTGCTGGGGTTTGTTAGAAGCCGAGTGCGGGGAGAACGAACGCGCGAGACAATGCTTCAAGAAAGGTTTGGAGGTATGTCCGAAGAGCAAGTACTGTTGGTTGGCGTGGGGTCGATTCGAAGCGAGCATCGGAAACATTCAAAGAGCGAGAGAGTTGATTCAAAGAGGGGTGAGATTAAACCCCGCGGACCCAAGTTTGTTGCAAGCGTTAGCAAGATTAGAAGCGAACGATGGAAATATTCGCGTGGCGAGGCAATACTTTGCCGCCGGGACGAAACTCGATCCTTCGCACCAACAAAATTGGCAAGCGTGGGGGGTCGCCGAGTTCAGAGCTGGGAACATCGAAAAAGCGAGGGAGTTGTTTCAGCGAGGCGTTTGGATTCGTCCGGAATCGAAAGACGCTGCGGTTGGTTTACAAGCATGGGCGATTTTAGAGCGCAAGGTAGGGAACATTCCGTTAGCGAGAGAGTTGTTCAAATGTTCGGTGAAAGCCAATCCGACGAATGCGAAATCGTGGATGTCGTGGGCACAAATGGAAGAAGAAATCGATAACATCGCGAGAGCTTCCGAGTTGAGAAATCTTTGCGCTCAAGAGAGAGCGGAGGAGGCTATTGGTATGACAGATTTGTCTCCGGCGAGTCTTGTCGGATTAGACGCAACGATTCGTCCGATTCTCAAGCGTTTATCGTCCTTGTTGAAAGGCGAATCAAGCACGGGTGCGGGCGATACAATTACGCGAACTGACGAGAATGGTGACTTGTACGAAACCGATTCTTTTGTCTGGGCCGGCGACGAGCTGTTGTTTTCGAACGGAAGTGGAAGCGATGACGAGGACTACGAGGACGACGAGTTTTGATTATTTATGATAGAGAGTTCGCGTTCTTTTAATGTGATACTATTTTTACGCTCACGCAATAATCAAAGACACGGATAGTGTGACATTACTACAAAACCACTCGCTCTTGTTTACTCTGCACGTAATATGAATTAAATAACAACTCTCCCCTCTTACTACCAGCAGTACCATACAGCACTCTACTATTTATTATTATATATTTACAAAGCGTTCCTGATTTGCTTTTCGACGTCTGAAGCCGGTTTGTTCGCGACAACCGTCGTAACTTTCTTCAACTTGGAGTAATAATCAATCACTGGCTGCGTTTGTTTGTGGAACGCATCCAATCGACTTTTCAACGTCTCCGCGTTATCATCTTTTCTTTTCATCAAATCCTCTCCGGTAATGTCATCCTTTCCTGGTACCTTTGGCGGTGCAAACTTCGTGTGATACGATCTCCCGCTCGCCGCGTGAATCCATCGACCTTCCACGCGTTCGACTAAAACCTCATCCGGGATGTTAAAGTCCAAAACCGTATCGATTTTCGTCCCTTGTTTCTTCAACATCTCGTCCAACTTCTCCGCCTGGACGACTGTTCTCGGGAACCCATCTAAAATAAACCCGGTTTTGCATTCGGGTTTTTTCACCGCTTCGGAAATAATACCGACCACGATTTCGTCCGACACCAAACCGCCCGATTCCATCGCTTTTTTCGCGGCTAATCCGTTCGGCGTTTTCGCGGCAACCGCTGCTCTGAGCATGTCCCCGGTCGCTAAGTGGCACAAGCAGTGCTCGGATTTGATTTTCGGCGCTTGCGTGCCTTTCCCACACCCAGGTGGACCTGTGTTTATTATTATTGCACGTATAAGAGATATGATTAGTCTTCGTATGATGAGATAAAATGGAATCATCATCATCGTCATCTTTTATCGCGAAAGGCGGTGAGGAAAGACAAAGAAGAAGCAAAAACAAAGAATATTACCGATGAGAATGACTCGTTTCTCTGGTTTCTTCGCGCAGTCGATTCTGCGCTGGACCTCTTTCATGAGGTCGTCGGTGGAAATCGATTCGAGCGCTTCGGCAGACATATTTTTTTCTTATTTTTTTGTGCTGTTTTTGTGGTGTTTCGTGAAGAAATTTTTATGTTTATCAAGCTGCTCTCTGATGAGTCTAAAACGAAGTCTAATAAAATCTAAAATCTACAATCGTTAATCTAACTTCACGTTCGCGAGTCTTTGCAACCTTTTAAACGCGTTCTCGAACTTCTTCTGGTCTTTCGGAGAATTTATTTGAAAGATAGATTCCAACTCTCGAACGTCTTTATATTTCAGTATCTGGCGTCCGGTGATTTTTGCGCTTTTCGCGATCGAAGCCGCTTCGTCGAGCGATTCGCTTTTTAACCACGCGGAAACTTCCTCAGAATCCCATAATTCGACGTCGCCTAAGAGTTGGCGATCAAATCTGTCCAGTATAGTTCGCGCAAACTCGTTCGTGCTCTCGTCGTCGTCGTTTACGTCGTCGTCGTCTTGAGAGCCTACTGCGTTTATGTTCTCAAATTTCGCTTCCTCGTCCGCGGTACCGGCGGCGCCGCCTACGGCACTCCGTTTTAAGCCGAAACTCCCAATCGCCCAAATTGTCGACCCAATTATAATCGAAGGCACGATTATTGCCGCCTTCGCCGCCACGGCGACAAAACTCATGCCACCGAAGAATGAAAAGCTCAGCAACAAAGGCCCGAGCACGGTCAACGCCACCATCGCCGCCGCGGTCGCGGCGAATATAGCCCCAAACGACGCAAACATAATCAGCGGAAGTAACGTCCCGACCGCGGCTAACGCGATTGGCACCGCAACCGCGCTCGCCATAGCCGCCGCGACCGACATTCCAGCCACCAAAACACCGACCGAAAATAAAGGATACTCCGCGACGAGTAGTATTCCTTTCCGAATGCTCTTCACGTTTTTGTTCCCGCTGTACGCAATCGCGAGCTCGTCCGCGACGACCGTCGCGATTTGCTTGAACCGTTTCCTCAACTCATCTTCCTGCGACCAGAATATAAACGCAGCCGGTGGTCGCAACGTCTTCCTTTTTGTCCTTCCATAATCACATCGTCTTTGTTGTCTTCTTAAAGGAGCAACCGTACTCGGAGCCACGAAACAACTTTTGCATCTCGCCTCAACTCTTGTTGCCGCTCTTTGTCTTCTTCTTCTGGAGAGAGACGAAGAAGCAGCGGCAGAACCAGTTTCGAGATGAGCTAATCTCGTCGTCGTCGTCGTAATCATCGTCGTTTCATCAAGAACAACAACAACAACAACACCAAGAGAAAGTTAATGAAGAAATTTTCTGCTCTCAAAAGTGTTTGTTTTTCATCAGAATTTCTATTGGCAAATGACAAGTCATTTCAGACATGCAGAAACAGACGTCAGAAGAGACTTTTTCGCAACTCGTATTTATATCACAGAGTATTGAACTGCACACAAACACTCGCACACTTTTTGGGTTTGAGCAGCAGTTTAGAAGCAGACGAGAGATCGATCGATCGACGCTCTCTTTGTTGTAGTACGAGAACGATGACGACGTTTGGTAATGATACTACTAAAAATACAACGAAGGAAAAGATGATGCCGCGCAGATGCAGGAGCAAAAAATTGATCGGAAGAAAAAAATCATCATCTCTCTTCGTTTTGCTCTTGACGACGCTGTTGTTATTGAGCGTGTCTTTCGTGGCGGAATTCGCACACGCGAAAGATTACTACTCCATCCTCGGCGTCGCGCGAGGCGCTCCGGAGTCGCAAATTAAACGGGCGTACCGGAAACTGGCGTTGAAGTATCACCCGGATAAAAACCCAGGGGATGACAAAGCGAAGAGTAAATTTGAGGAGCTCTCGAACGCGTACGAAGTTTTAACGGATGAAGAGAAGAGACAGATTTACGATCGACACGGAGAGGAAGGGTTGAAGCAACATCAGCAAGGAGGCGGAGGAGGTGGTGGTGGGCACCCCGGGGATATCTTCAGCCAATTCTTCGGTGGAGGATTCGGCGGGTTCGGCGGGTTCGGCGGCATGAATCAAGAACCGGAGACGCCGAAAGGCGAACCGGTGCAGATGGATTTGTACGTTTCTTTGAAAGATTTGTATTTAGGGAACACGATTAAAGTGATAAGAGATAAAGACGTTCTGAAACCAGCGAAAGGGACGAGGAAGTGTAATTGTCGACAGAAGATGGTGACTCGACAAGTCGGTCCGGGGATGTTTCAGCAGTACGCGCAAAACGAGTGCGAGGAGTGTCCGAACGTGAAATTAGCGAGAGAAAAGTCCACGTTGATGTGCGAAATCGAACCGGGTATGGAAGATGGGAAGGAAATCTTATTCTTCGAGGAAGGCGACGTGTTAATCGATGGCGAGCCTGGGGATTTGAAGATGATTGTGAAAGCGCAATACGATAAAGAGATGAAATGGAGACGAGGCGCGAGTGATAATAATTTGTACATGGATAAAGAGATTACGTTGGTGATGGCATTGAACGGTTTTGAGACGGAAATCACGCATTACGACGGTAGGAAGATTGTGTTGAAGAACGAGGAGGTGACCACGCCTGGCTTTGTGCAGACCTATAAAGGGGAAGGGATGCCGAGGTTTGGAAGTTCGGGGAAGTTTGGTGATTTAGTCGTGACGTATTCGATCAAGTTCCCGAAGAAGGTGCCCAACGGAAGCAAACAAATCGTCAAAGATATCTTTAGTTCGGACTTTGTCGATTTCTAATTATTTTGATGATGCGCGTGTGTTGAGATGTGGTTAATTCGTAAACAACGCGAAAATTAGATACCGGTAACAAAACAAAACAAGTACTACAGTAATTATTTTCTTACTACATATATTAAATACGAAATGGCCGAGATACCGTACAGTAAGTGGTGATCTCGTTGTTATTATTATTATCCAAGTAGAAGTGCGCATTATCGCCTCACCATTTCTTAACATGAAACAACCATCTCCACGCGATTAATCTCAATCTTCGTCGGTCCCATTTCCATCCCTCCAGACTTTTTCAACTTTGTTTCTCCTAACGTAAACGTCCCTTGAACATCGCATTCGGCTTGAAACGGCCCCATTTCCTTCTTAACTCTCTTGGCCAACGAGAACCCGTTGCAATTGGCCGGCGTAGAGATGCCTTGTTGCGTGACGACTTGAAACCCGACGAACGGCGCGTTGTTCACGTAGTCGTAGTTACCGGAAACTTTGACGATAGCGCCGCCCAAATCGAAATCTTTCGCATACTTCACGTGCTTATTCTTCGTGTCGAATTGAATCTCCCCGTCGAACCAGGTTTCTTTACACGACCACTGTAAATTCGGCGTGTATTCCACCGTCAAGTCCATAAATCGGCTGTCGTCGTGCGAGACCAAGGACAAATCGGTGCCGACTTGAAAGCGCAAGTTTGGAATCGGTGCGATGGCTGTTATTTTTTGTATCAATGTTTGTTGTTCACGAGAGAGTGGAAGAGTGGAAAGAGAGAGAAAGAGCGTCAGCGATGATCAATCGTGCGCGCACAACAAGTGCACACAACAAAAAGTATTAATAAAGAACAACAACAACAGAAACATATACACACAAAACAAATGATGAATAATGACCTGGAAACCTCACGTCTAAATTCTTTCTCAATTTGATGAAAAAATTCGTCTTGTTCGCGTTAAACTGCACGTATTTCCCGACCGTATCTTTCACGTCGGAAACGCCGTCGGAAACCGCGTCAAACGTTGCCGCTGCCGCGTCGTTCATTTTCTTTTTTTCTTGTCTTCTTTTTTGCTTTTGTATTGTGGAGAATAATTTGTTTTTTGTTGTTGAATCCCAAAAAAGGTTGTTGGTGTTTTCCCCTTTTTTTTATTCGAGCACAGACAGAAAGGTTGCCTCTCTTTTTTTTTTGAGAGAAGTCAAACACAAGAAAGAGTAGGCAAAATTCTTCTCAATTATATCTTCTAAAAGAGAGTTTACGACGACGTAAACGACGACGTAAACGAGAGCGACGACAAAAATGATGGACGACAGACGAAGTGCGTTTATCTTCTTTTTAGATTCTTTTGCTTTACATTCTTCTTCTTCTTCTTTTCCTCTTTCAAAAGCGAGAACAAGCGTACTTCGTATTAGGGGACGTTTTTGACTCATCTCACACAAAACATTATAAACGGCTAAAAGAAGAGAGATTTATCATCATCCTCTTCTCGCTCCCCGTCTCACCATTCTGTCTCACCATTATTACGCTGACAACACATATTATATCTCTCATTAATGATAATACTCGTAATAATAATAGAAATTGGCATCGGACTGATTGCATTCGGATGCGGTTTTACCACCCTTGGCGTCTTTCTCTTCTTCGACCGAGCTTTATTAGCCATGGGCAACCTCATGTTCCTCTCTGGAGTGACCACGACGATCGGCCCGAGAGCGACGATGAAATTTTTCATCAAACCTCGAAATCAGAGAGGCGCGTTTTGTTTCATACTCGGATTACTGTTAGTGTTGATGAAATGGGCGGTAGTTGGGATGATTATAGAGTGTTACGGGTTCTTCGCGTTGTTCGCTGGATTTTTTCCAACCGTCCTTTTGTTCTTGCAACGCGTGCCAGTGTTGGGGACGATGTTGCGGTTTCCCGGGGTGAATCAGTTCGTGAAGAAAATAGTGAAGAAGGGGCAACGGTTACCCGTCTGATGTTGATGTTGGTGTTTTGGTGCGCGCGGGTGCAATTCGTTTTTCACGGAGTTGAGAGCGTTCGCTCGCTCGCTCTTATTATCATTCAAAGTCACACCTATTATTTCTAAAGAGTTTAGCCTAGTAGTTATCAAGAGTTTGTTTTGCTATATATTTATACAAAAAGAATCAATCATCATCAGACTTATGTGTTTTGCGTTATCGGCAGTTGCGACATGTACGGCACGCTTCTCCTCTTCTTTTCTTCTTCCTCTTCTTTGTCTTCTTCTTCTTCTTTAACAACTTTCACGACTAATTTTTTATACAATTCAATCATCTCCGTCATCATCGCGTCTGGTTTCACTTCTCTTCTGCTCACGTCGGATTTACACAAAGGACACTTCCCGTTCGCTTTCGCGCAGTCTAATATGCACTTTTTGCAAAAGTAATGCGCACTGTGAGAAGAAGAATGAATTAGTATTGGTAGGGGAAATTTTCAAAATGAAGAAACACAAAACGAATAGTACCATCTAGTTCGTGAGGGCGATTCCATCAACCGTATGCACACGCAACATTCCAGTGATTTTCCCAACGCGCGTAACTCTTTCTCGCAGTAGTATAATTCTTCTTCTGGGTTTGTCTTCTTCTTATCGGTATTATTCGTATTAGTATTATTCGTCATCGCGCGTGTATAAAATGGTGTAATTGGAGGAGGTGTTTTGTTTAAAAAAATACGCGCGCAACAACTCGAGCACTCAACACACACACACACGCAAGTAACGCCACCCGTGCGAAGAAGAAGAAGGAGAAGTGTAAAGGAGATGGGCGGCATATCGTCGAAACCGGAACCGGGCTTTCCCGTGGACACGTCGGAACTCGACGGCGACCTTCGTCTTCCGGGAGAAGAAGAGGTATTTTTTAGCGCACAAAAAGTCACCGAGAAGGACGACGAGGAAGAAGAAGAAGAAGACAAAGAAGAAGAGATGACGACGATTCCAGAGACGTCCTCGGAGACGCAAAAAGCGAGAGAAACGAGAGAACCCGGGTCGGCGTCCGTGAAAGGAAAGAAAACGAAGACGGTGAAAGAAGACAGGAAAGGATCGTCGGTGTCTTCACCTCCTCGTCCGACGAGGAAACGAGGACGAAGTCCAACGCAAGAAGAAGAAGAAGAAGAGATGACGCCGGCGAAACCCAAGGCGGCGTCATCGGCGGTGAAAAGGTCCAAAATGATTGAAGTCGCAAAGTTCTCCACGAGAAAGTCCGAGGAGAAGACAAAGAAGAAGAGAAAGATACAAACGCCGCATCTGAGCACCGGCTCGTACTTACCCGCGTCGAGCAAACACCGCGTGGAAAACGAGCTGAAACGCATAGACGCGGTTCAACTCGCCACGAAGTTAGACTTTGTCAGTCCAAATTACCCGTCCACTCGAAGGAGCGAGCAGTTCAAGAGACACGCGTTGAGGAGTTCAAGACGAGGAGAGCTTCCCACGTCGTCGCCGCAAACGACCATGGAGTGGGCTTGAGCGTTTTCACGTTTCAGAGAGAGAGAGAGAGAGAGAGAGAGACAAATTGATTGAACAACAAAAATTACGAAAATTTTTCCTTCATCTGCCTCATTGGAAATGCCTAAAGAAAAAGGTACACAAACGACGACTTCTTCATCAGCTGGCTCTTTCCTCCGCGCTTTTCTTTTTGCGATCATTTTAGCCTCATTCGCGCAACAGGTCGTTTTCGTCATCTTTCAGAGACGCGAGAGTAGTAGTACTACTCGCCCCCGTTTGAAAACGAAACAGAGCAGAAGAGATATAAAAATGCAGATTCTTCAACCGCGAACGAGTAAAGTCACGCAAAATGAAGTCATCGTTGGACTCTCTTCTTTGGCTGGATTATACGCGAAAATGGAAGAGAAACACGCAATCGATGTCGTGCATTGCGCGTTGGATCTTGGGTTTCGAAATTTCGATACCGCGCCGCATTACGGGTTAGGTTTGTCCGAAGAACGATTCGGGAAAGCGTTGAAGAGTTATCCAAAAATGACGGAGGACTTACGAGAGGAGATTAAAATTTGGACCAAAGTCGGGAGAGTGATTAAAGATAAAAACGACGTGTTAAAAACGGACAGAGTGGAAGAAGGGAACGTGTTGGGGCACCCGGATTGCGTGTTTCCGGAGAACAATCCGGAGAGTCGACCGACGCTGAATTATACCGGTGACGGCGTCGCGCAAAGTTTAACCGATTCGCTGGAAAGAATCGGCGTGAAGCACATTTTTGGCATTCGAGTGCACGATTGTGAAGATGAAATGCGATTCGAAGAAGCTGCGAATAAAGATACGGGTGCTTTTGTGAGGATTAAGCGAATGCGGGACGAGGAGAAAGTCGTCGAGGATGTGTCGTTAGGTGGAAACGATCCGATGTATTCGTTGCGAGCGATTCGCGAGAGCGCCGAGAACACCTTCGACGGGGTCATGGCAGCTGGGAGTTGGAATTTAATCGATCAAGATGGGTGCGAGTTGTATAAAGAGTGCGAAAAACGAGGCATGTATATTCACAACGCTGGTATTTACGCCAGTGGGTTGTTAGTCGGTGGATCTACGTATAAATACGGACCGGCGAATGAGAATGTCATCGCGAAGAAGAAAGCGTGGGAGCAGTTGTGCGAAGAGTTTGGAAACGTATCGTTACCAGCCGTCGCCATGGCGTTTTCGGCTGCACCAAACGTCGTGAAGAAATTTGCAGTTGGCGTGAAATCTAGATTTGAAGTAGAAAAGACCTTAGAGTGGTTGAATGAAATCGATAACATCGATCCAAAGATTTGGGAAGAAGCCAAATTAAGAGGCTTGTTATCGAGCGATTGTACCGTGCCGAACGTTTTCTGAGATGATGATGCTGAGTATATAGACTGCGGTTGTATTTTATAGTTTACAGTTTACAAGTGCTACTATGCGTATATGTTGTATGTTCGTATGCCATTCCTTTCCTCCTTTTACAGCTCGTTCCCGCCCTCTTCCTCTTCCTCTTCCTCTTCTTCTTCGACTTCGGGTTTCTCTCGGCGTTTCGGTAAACGAAACTCGGCATCTCTTCTCAAGTTCTCTTCGATCCAATTGCGCAAAGTCGAAGAACCGTGTCCGTACGGCGGAGGAAGCTCGACGTAATCCATCGTTTGTATCTCTGGTGGATCACCCCATCGCTTTGGGAACTCAATTTCTTCTTTTTGCTCAGCTTCTCCGTCGTCTTCGTCGTCGCCGCTTTGTTTCGTCGCCTCTTCTTCGTTGTTTTTCGCGGCGCGTTCAGGATTTTCTCTATCCATGTCTTGCTGCTTTAAAATCCATTTCACGACTGTTCCGGAACCGAAATACTCGTCGTACGGAGGCGGGTATTGTCGGTAATCGCGCGTTTGCAGTAATGGCACTGGTCCCCAGTGCGAGGGAAACTCCGGTTGGCCTCTTTTCGTCGGGCGATTCGTTCGCGTCGGCGTCCTACCATTTTCGCCTCCAGATTGCGACATCAAATCAAAATCTCTCGCACTTGGTGCCGGCGCCGGTCCTTCGCCTTCTTGACTCGCCCTCTTCTCGTGGAATTCCAAATCGTTGGAATCGTCCAACTCGTCTTCAAACTCAATCGCTCGATTGCCAAAGTGACTCGCCTCTATCAAAAACTTCACATCTTCCGCAAACGTATCGAAACGCATCTCGTGCGACGCCCAAGCGACGTTCATCAACTCCGACGTCCAACTCTTGTTATTTTCACACGGCGAATCTGGAGCAAATCTATTCTCGCCTTCTAAAGAACCACACACGACATCTCTCCAATCCGAGCGTCTCGGGTCTTCCTTCAAATACCCTTCGTCGTCCAAGTACTCGTTCGTTTTCAACGCCTCGAACATTTTCTCAGACTCGTACGTCTCGTAATACCCCGGAGGCGCGTTGTCTCTGAAAAACGTTTCGTGCAATTTCATCGGGTGCAGTTCCGATTCCTTTACCGGCATGTCTGAACTCTTCTGCATCTGATCGACAGTATTTCTCACCGCCCTGGCAATCCTCTCGTCTTTCGGCATGTGCGAAAACACCATCGGCAGCGTAATCTTTTCAACCTCCGGCGGCGCCGCGATTTGCGATATGGCGCCTTTCAAACGCATCTTCAAATGTCCGAAATGGTCCTCGAATATTTGCGGTAACACGTGCGACACGAACGTCCCGCCACTCGAGGCTCCGAACGCGTACACGTCCACGTGTTCTTTATGCGCTAAATCTCCGATATCCGTGCCATCTTTTTCTGAAAAATTTTTCAACACTTTGTACACCCTCGACGCATCTGGATTCCGTTGCCAACACCCTTTATTGCTCGATATCGCCAACACCGCCATGTTCTGTTCGTACGCGAAGTGAGCGATTGAAACTTCGATCGGTAATCCTCTGCATTTTGGACAATTATTTTCGTCTCTTTCGAACCAATCGAACGCGTCGTGCGCGCACCCGTGGAAAAGAAGAAACAACGCTCTCGGTCCACTCGACAGTTTTGGAACTTTGTAGAGATATTGGATGTCCTCTCCGTTGGAATCATCTCCGATGGTTTCGGTAACGACTGGAGATTTCTCGTACGCAGTCGCCACCATTACGAATGCCAAGAGGAAGAGGAGTCGAACAAAGCGCAAAGCAATACTGCGACGCATTATATTAAACTCTTTTTGTTCTGAGGAAAGACGAGATGTTTGAGTTCGTTACACTTTTTTAGGGAAAAACTCTCTTCAAATCATTTCAAAAGAAGATATAGATATGATAGATATGACGAAAGCGAGAGGGAAAGAGGAGGAAAAGAAAGAGAGAACAGACGAAGACGAAACCAAAGATGACGAGGATGAAGCTAAAATGATGATGATCAAGGAAGTCGTCCGGGACGCGTGCGAAGAAGGCGGGTACGCGCTGAGAAGACGGAATTCTTCTTTGGGGGTGAACGAATGTACGACGACGGAAACGACGAAAGGAGGAAGAGGAGAAGGAGGCTCGTCGTACGGAGTGTCGTTGGAGGAACAGATTCTCATCCTCTCGACGTCGTCCTCAGAAATTAAATTTGACGTCGACGACTTCTTGCGACGGTTGGTGCACGAAGTGAAAGAATACGCGCGACCACCGACGTCGAATTTCCACGTCGGCGCGGCGTGTTTGACGAATCGCGGGAATATTTTCTTAGGCGTGAACGTAGAGGTGGAAAAGTGCGCTTTGAATAGGTCCGTGCACGCGGAGCAGTGCATGATTACGAACGCCATGGTTGGAATCAGGAACGCGGAGTTGGAAGAATACAGGAGGAAAGAGAAGATGAAAGGAGGCAAGAAGACGAAAGAAGAAAGAGAAAAGGAAAGGAGGAAAGAGCACGAGAGGAACAACAACAACAACAACGAGAGTAACGAGGAGGAGGAAAAAGAGAAGATTGTAAAAATTGCCATAACACACGCGCCGTGTGGACATTGTCGACAGTTTATGAACGAACTGAGAGACGCGAAGGATATTCAGATTTTATTGCCCGGCATGGCAGCGATGAGATTGGAGGAGTTGTTACCGAAAGCGTTCGGACCGTTGGATTTAGAAGTACCGGGAGACGAAGAACATCGAGAGGAGAGGATAAAACGGAGGAAAAGTGAAGGCAGCGATGCAATAGTTGTGGACGAGGAAAAAGTGCACGTTAGGACGCTGTTGTTGGATGGATGTCCGCCGAACCCGCGAGATCGGGACGGACTCGGAACCATGGAGAAGTTTTGTAAATTGCTGAGAGAAGCGTTGGAAGATGGAAGGATCCGTTTTGGGCAATTCAGTTTTGGGAATCTTGAGGAAGAAGAAAGAATTTTTGCAGCAATGGAGGAGTTGGCGCATACAATGGCGCATTCATACGCGCCATATACGGATAGTCCATGCGCTATAGCCATACCGTTGGAATACCAGCGCTCGTTGGAAGAACGCTGGAAGACCGGTGATAAACGATCCGGGATGAGGTTTTATTTTGGTGCGAGCGTGGAGTGTGCAGCGTATAACCCATCGATGACGCCAATGCACGCGATGCAAGTCGCACTTCACTGCACTCCATTTCGACCTTCTTCGTATAAAAAATCGTCGCCTGAATACGGGCACATTGGAACCAGACCACTCTTTTGGAGTCAAAGGCGATGCCCAATATCAATATACGTGTTCGGTTTTCGAGACGCAAAGATTTCGTACGCGGAAACTTTGAAGAAGGAATTCGAGGATATCGCGAGAAGAAACGATACAGATTATGCGCCACAGTTTATTGTGAAAGAAATTTTGTTCGACAGACACATGTTCAGCGTGGAAGATCCCCAAGATGTGATAGTTAGGGAATATGAGAGAATCAGGTCAATGTTTGTGGAAGTACTTGATTGGTATAGTCTATGATGTATTTGTTTTATTTCATGATTTCTTCTTGTTTTATGTTGTGTTTTCTGAGCGCTTTTGAGGAACGCATTCTCTTCTCTTCTCGTCTCTTTTCTTCCTCTTATATATTATACTAATCCAGCTGGTAATCGCACAACCTTGCCACCATCCGCAAAAGACAAGACGTAGAAATAGCAAAAATCTGCCAAAATGAACGTCTGCACAATCTCTGAGACCAAAACCATGACTGGCCACAATCCGGTCGTCAACGCGGTTTTCAAGTAACTCTGTCCGTCGAAAATCTGTAAAATCCAGTGCGCGCAGCTCAAAAACCTCGCCACACCTAACGAAAACACGTAATTCGCCGTCCATCTCTCCACAACTTTCGCCGATTGCATCACGCGCAACTGCGGCAAAACGCTCACCGCTTCCAAATACACGCACGTGGCCCACAACACTCGATTCACAACCGCGTGCGACGTTTGCGGGTGCGCGATAATCGCCATTATAACGCACGGTACCAACACTTGCCACGTCATGATCGTATCCAGCGGTCTGTTGTGCGTCTCGTAATTATGCTTCAACGACCCTTTCATCGTGGACAACACCCACATCGTCGCCATTAGCGTTAAAAAATCTAAAATCGTGTGCCAGTCGTACTCCATCATGAACGAACAGTACAAGCGGATCCCTAAAAATATCGCCGTCAACTCTTGCGTTTGCATGGAAAGGCCGAGACAGGATTTTTCCCTCAACAATTTATACGCCAGAATCGCGATGCCGATGAAGTGCACGAACTCAGCCATGATGAACAAGGTGTCGTGATTGTCGATGACTAAATAGAGCAAGAGTAAAACGAACGAACACAAAGTTAAAATCAATCCAACCTTTTGCGGTTTGGAAAGAGATTTGATATACTTCTTGAACTTCATGACGTGCGCTTTGCGCTTGGCATCTTCGTACGAACCCATTATTATTATATTATTTATCGACGACTTCTTCTCTTCTTCTTCTTTAATGGAAAAACGCAAAGGGTTTGATGAAAGTTGGTCCGCCGCGCGTGAAAACAAGTGACGCGATTCTCGTCCAATTCTTTCTTTCTCGATAAATAAAATCTTTATCGAAAAATCGAAAAATCGATCGATCGAGAGAGAGAGAGAGAGAGAGAGTTGTTTTTATTTTTAACGAATACTAATATTAAATCACGCGGTGAAAAGTTTACAAATGTTTGGACTCGACAGAGTGACGATGGCGTTACCTTGCGGGTGCGTCTCGCAGGCGAGGCAGTGTGAAGTATCTTTGTCTCCTTCCGCGACGTCGCCTCTCGCGTCGGTTTCGCAAACAAACTTGGCGTCGTTGACTCTCCAGCATCGAACTATCGCGTTGCATTCGTTGGCAGCGTAGATGTATTCACCTTTTCGAGAGACGGAGACGGAGATATACGCGGTGTTGGCTATGATTTCGGACGGTATAGAGGTGGTTGGCGCGTTAAACGTGCGTTCAATCTTCCCCGTTTTCGCGTCGAAGGAAACCAACTTCATGGCGCCTCCGCAAAGAAATACCTTGTCAAACGATAAAGGGTCTCGGCACATGTCTTTGACGACGAACTCAGAGACGTGCGCTTCTTTTGATGCATCGTCACTGCTTTTATCGTCGCCGCTCTTTTTTGTCAGGAGCGGATGTTTGTGCTCTTTGAGAATCTCTGCGGTTTTCGCGTCAAACAACAAGACCAAGCCGTTCGAATACGCTGCCAAGATGAACTCTTTGTCCGTGCCACAAAATATAGCGCACTCGCACTGTTCCGTGATACCACCAGATGAAACCGTCGGGTTTACGTATTCTTTCAACGTCTTGCCAGATTTCAAACCGTGCAATCGAGCCATACCGTCGAACCCAGAGGTGAGTAACCCGTTGCCGTCGGCGGAGAATTCCATCTTTGTGATTGCGCCGTGGTGAGCGGATGGGTAAGTACGCGCGCACCTCCCCGTTTGTATTCTCCATACCTTAATCACCCCGGTTGAATCCGCCGACGCCAAGGTCTCAAAATCGGGCGAGAACGCTAACGCGGTAACCTTTCCGTTTTCGTGTAATAAAAGTTCATCGTCGTTTTGGTACTTCAAATCGGTTCGTAATTTTCCGTTGGAAAATTTCCACAGCTCGACGAACCCGTCCGCGGTACCCGTGGCCACAGATAACCCATCGGGAGATATCGCAAGGCAATTGACTACTGACTTCTTACCAAATTTACCAATCGAACGTTTCTCGGCTCGAACGTAATCGTCGTTGACGTTTTTATAATCGTATTTGTTGTTATTATTCTCGCCTCCTTCGGCGTCTCTATTTTTACGCTTCTTGCCTCCCGCGGACGAATGGCTAAAGATATCCTTCAAGTTCGATCGGTCTAAAAACACATCAAAACTAGAGTTGTCGTTGCTACTTAACATGCTCTCCGAGACAAACCCGCAGTGTCTTCGCCATTTAAACGCATCCCCTAATAAATTCATCAACACGTTTGGTTTCACCGACCGCAAAGCGCTTTGCACGTCTTCCGCTATAGCTTTTCTACGTTTGAGTTTCATTTTCGTCACTTTTTCTTTAATCTCCTCCATGGAAGCACCTTTCATGGCGTTATCGTCTTTCTCCAACTTCCCAGCGTCTTTCTCGTCCACGTATAACGACATCAAAATCTCCCCTGGTAACTTTGGCATCCCAGCCAACGCTTCCAACCGTCTCATTTTACTCTTATCTTTACATCGTTTCATGGTTTCTGTTTCCCGTAATATCGCTTTCGCGACTTCCACGTCCCTTATTTCGATCATTTCCAACGCGATTTGCGTCAATATCTTCTCCAAAACGTTCTCAGAAACCGATATTATGTTTTTGTTATAAAAATGGTCCAAAACGAATTCCCACTCGCCGGCGAGAATCGATGTCGTCAATTTCGACACCGATTTCTCGGTCACAAAGTCCACGTCCATATCGGTTTCCTGCAATAAAGTTTTCGCCGTTTTATATAAGTTTTGCTCCGAGAGAAATTGGAAGACCAGTTTCAGCACGTCTTCAGAGTCCACTCGGACCAGTTCTTTTTGTTCTTCTTCTTCTTGTTCCGATGATTCCATCTTTCCAAGAAGTCTTGGAAATGTTTTCTTTTTTGTGATGAAAAATTTCTTTCAAAAAGAGCAGAAGAGCTTTTTCCTCCTGCAAGGACAGACTCTAAAAGAGCTCTTAAAGATGAGAATGCAAAAAAAGTTCGTTAAAACTTACGAGAGAGGAAAAAAAAGTGCGCGCGCGGGGTGTCGTTCTTCGGATGATGGACGAGATACCGACCATCGATCTGTCCCCGTTCGTGTTCCAAGGAGGAGGAAGAGGAGATGATGATAATAAAGGTGAAACGATTGTTGTTCTCGATGAAGCGAAGCGGAAATGCGCTGACGCGCTCGGGAAATGCTTCAAAAGGCACGGATTTTGCTACTTGGAAAACGTGGGATTGGAGAAAGAGGACATCGAGTCCGTCTTTCGAGAGGCGAAGCTGTTCTTCGAAGGTCAGTCGACGGAACACAAAGAGGGAGAGCTCGTGCAGTGGGAACCGAAGACGAACACGGGGTACGCGAAGTACCGAGCAGAGGTGTTGAACGATTTAAGACTACCAGACGAGAAGGAAACGTTCAGCGTGAGAAAGGACTCTTTGTACAAAGATCGAGACTATTTCGAAAACGTGAAAAGAAAGAAAGAGTGGAAAGAAGTCACGAAGAGGTTTTACGACAAATGCGAGAGGGCGTGCGAAAGCTTGTGCTTGGCGACGGCAGTCGCGCTTGGATTTGAGAAGGACGTGAGGTTCTTCGCGGATACCTTTCGCGAGATGGATTTGTGCACCTTGAAAATTTTGCACTCGATGCCGACGAAAACGACGGAGATAAGCGAGAAAGTTGGGAATAAAATGTCGTTGAGAGTGAGTGAACACGTGGACTTTGGGTTCGCGACGTTTCTGTTCCACGATTCGGAATCTTTAGGAAGAGGTTTACAGGTGAAAAAAGCGTCGCGGTTCGATCACGGGAGAGACAATCTCGAGGAAGGTTGGATCGATGTCGCGGCAAAGAGAGGATCGCGGGGGAACTGTTGTATTTTAAACACCGGAGCTTTACTCCAACGATGGACGGGAGATTTTTACAACGCCACGGCGCACAGAGTCATCGTTCCGGACGAGATTGCCGCAATGCAACACAGGTATTCGTGCGCGTTCTTCATGGATCCAGACGGTGAGACGGTGATTAAAACGCCCGAAGAGATTCGAGATAAGCTCATCGAACGAGGCGTAGACGTCGATAAATACCCTCCGCTGTCGTGCGCTGAGTTTTTGAAGATGAAAATAAACGAAATGGCGGTGAAACAATAATAGATGTATATGTAATACTACTAGATGTAAAATCCTACTCGTACTGTGGGTGGATGTGTAAATTTCTTCGCTGCTTTTGCCAAAAAGAAAAGTAATTTCAATTTCGGCCGCCATCAATACACACACTGACTGACACGCTTTTTATACGCAAAAGAAAACGAACGGTCTTACAGGCAACAGCTTTTCGCGTATATATATACTTCTATACTATTTGTACCCGCATCATCATCATCATTTGTCTTTGTTCACTCTTTGTTCAACAAACGCAAATTAGTAATGTCTCGACCAGAACTGACCGCCCCGGCGGAGTATTTCTACGACGCCGCCGAGGCAAAGAAGTACACCGCCTCGTCGAGGGTGATTGAAATCCAAGAAAGATTGACGGAGAGAGCGTTGGAGTTATTAAACTTCCCGAGGGACGATGTGCCGAGATTTTTGTTAGACGTCGGGTGCGGGTCCGGCTTATCCGGGGATCGGTTAACCGAGCTCGGGCATCATTGGGTCGGGGTAGACATCTCCAGAGGGATGTTGAATCACGCGGTGGAGCGAGAAGTGGAAGGAGACGTTTTCGAGTCAGATATCGGCCACGGGGTACCGTTTCGTCCGGGAGTGTTCGACGGGTGCGTCTCTATATCCGCGATTCAGTGGTTGTGCAACGCGGATAAGAGCGAACACGACCCGAGGAAACGATTGAAAGCGTTCTTTTCGCAAACGTATAGGTGCTTGAAACGAGGCGCGAAGTGCGCGTTTCAGTTTTATCCGGAGAACGCGAGGCAGGCGGAGATGATTGCGAGTAGTGCGTTGAGAGTTGGTTTTAGCGGTGGTTTAGTCGTAGATTATCCAAACTCGACGAGAGCGAAGAAATATTTTTTGGTCTTGGCGGCTGGACCGCCGGACTCGATGCCGACGGCAAAGACGGACGAGGCGAATGACTACGCCAACGCGAAACAAGACGTCGTCGGGAGAGGAGGCGGGAAGAACAAGTTCAAACATAACAATAACAATAATAGCGAATTCGGATTAGGTGTGAAGAAGAAGAGGAAAGGAGATAAGCACGCGAGAACGATATATGTGGGCTCAAAATCACACCCGGAAGGGAAAGGGAAAGCGTGGGTGATGAAGAAGAAAAAACAGATGAGGAATCGAGGCGTCCAGGTGGCAAACGATTCTAAATATACCGGAAGGAAAAGAAAAGAGCGATTCTAAATTTCATCTAGATACTGCTGCCGTTGTACGCGTACTTTAAATATCTCATATACAAATCTTATTACATATAAAAACATCATCGTTAATCAAGTTTCTTCCTACTTAAAGCATCATGGTCATTGATATTTACTTTTAAACAGTCGGATACGCTTGTTGCGGAGAATTATCGGTCACCGCTTGATTTCGTCTCGCTTGGTTTTCGTTGCCGTAATAATTCGACGGAGGTGCGTACGCCGGTTCTCTACTCACGGGCGACATTTCCGGAACAACAGATGTTGCCGCCGCCGCGCGTGGTTGTTGTTGCGATTGCACGCCACCACCACCACCACCTCTGTTGGCTCTACCAAACAACGCGTCTAACATGCCGCCGCTTCTCGGCTGATTCTGTTGTCTCCTCACCTCTTGCGCTGGGTTTCCCCCTTGATAAAATTGCGGTTGATTAGCCGCGTTCGAATTCTGTAGCGGCGTTAATCGCCCGTTCGCGCCGACGATGTATACCGCCTGCCCTTGCGGCGTCGTAAAGTTATTCTGCAGACCAAAATTCTGTCCTCTCCACACCCCCGCTGACGCTTGACCATATGGCGAACCGCCGCCTTGTAACTGGTTTTGACAAAGCAACATCCGCCTCCGTGATTGCTGGTACCGTAACGAAGAAAACAAACAAAACAAGGGAATAATGAATATCCACGACGACATTCGATATCGAACCCACGTGTTTTGATATTCCGATTCGCACACGATTGCTCCTCTGGTATCTACATACGTCTTCTCCTCTCCGCAATGGTCGTTCGCGCACGTCGCCCCGCACGCGTCGTACGAAAAATATTTATCCGCCTGTTTGTTATACCTCGCAGAAGGACAATCTGTTTGTGACACCCAACACCACGGTTTGCAGCACTCGTCCGTGACCGTCGTTTGATCCGCGCAGATTGCGTTTTTATCCCCCCACTCGGCGCATCGGCTGCCCAAGGAAACGCCCGAGACGAGAAACTCGTCTCCCGTGCACTCGCAACCCAACGCATTGACTGATGTTATTGGAAAAGAAAAAAGAGAACAATTTTGGAACACCAACAATGAGAACAACATTATCCAAGGATGATGATGTGTTTTAAGCGCCAAAAACCTCGTCCTCGTCCTCGTCCTCGTCCTTGTTGTCGGCGTCATTAGTACTCTCGTCATCATCAGTATTATTATTATTATTATCACGTGTGTGTGTGTGTGTGTGTGTGTGTGTGTGTGTGTGTGTGTGTTATCTGAGAAGATTATCTGAATAATAAATAATGTGAGTTGTGACGTCTTCACTTTATTATTTTTCTTCTACCATTGTAGAAGAGAAGAAAACAGCGACGACGAGAGAGGAATAAGTGTTTAACACGGGAGTATAAGTAGTATCCTCGTTAAGAAGAAGAAGAAGGAATAATAATAAAAAAACTAAAATGCCGTACGCGCAACTGGTGATTGGCCCAGCCGGCTCGGGGAAGTCCACGTACGTGGAAACGATTTTCCAACACTGTTCGGCGTTAGGCCAACGCAGACATTGCATCAATTTGGACCCGGCTGCGGACCAATTTAACTACCCGGTGACGGCGGATGTGAAAGATTTAATCACCGTCGATGACGTGATGGATGAGTTGGATTTAGGACCAAACGGTGGTTTAATGTATTGCATGGAGTATTTAGAGGATAATTTGGACGATTGGTTATCCGAGGCGTTAGAAGGGTTCGGGGAAGACGACTGCGTGATTTTCGACTGTCCAGGACAGATTGAGTTGTATTCGCACCACACGTGTTTTAGGACGTTCGTGGATAAGTTGAGAGATTGGGGGTGGCAAACCGTCGCGGTGTATATATTAGATTCGACATTTATCACGGACGGGGCGAAGTTTATCGCTGGGTGTTTGCAAGCGCAGTCGGCGATGATGCTGTTAGAGTTGCCGCACGTCAACGTTTTGTCGAAAGCGGATTTGTTGGAGGATCAAAGCGTTTTAGAGCCGTATCTGTGGCCAGATCACAGTCGATTAGCGGAGGAGTTAAACGAGAGCATGCCGAGCGAGTATAGAAAGCTGAACACTATGTTAGCGCAATTGATGGATGATTATTCGTTGATTGCGTTTGCAAAATTGGACATCAGCGACGAGGAGTGCGTGGCGGACGTGTTGTATCGCGTAGATAACGCGATTCAGTTCGGGGAAGACGCGGACGTGAAAACGAGCAGAGATTTAGAATTGGGGGACGAGCAAAGTGGGCAGTTACCGGAAGGGTACTACGATTAGATGAATGTGTTTAGACAGCTGCGAGTGCGCGTAATAACTAATATTTTTTACAAGCAAAACTCTACCTAAAGTACAATACAAAACTACTTCAATTACCGCCGTGGTATCGCCGCGAGAGTTGGTTTCTGTATTTCAAAAACTCAACATCGCCGTTTCGTTCTTCTTGTTCAGCCATACCTAAACCACGTTTCGAACCTCGACTGGCGTTGAACTTTTCCTCCATTTCCTCCGCGCTTTCATTCGTTCCACCTCTTCTTACGCGGTGCCTTCGGATTTCCCGCAACTCTTCGATGTCTTCCTCGTTTTCGTTGGCGTTTCGATACAAAAACTTGTTGTTGCTGTTGTCGCTATCACCATATTTATTCGTCGTTGCGCGATCCAACTCGTATTCAAACAATTCCATTCGTTTTTCGAAATACTTTTCCACTATTTTTGATTTCTTTTGCATCATCTCTTCGTTCACGTTCTTCGGCGCGGTTAACAGGTCGATGGCGTTGTACGTACCGTTTTGAAATCCAGCGTTGGCTATGCGAGTATTTTGCGGGATGTTTCCGACGATATTATCGAACAAAGTAGTGTCTTCAACGTATTCTAATTTTGTTTCTTTTTCTGCCATCATAAGTTTCTGCGCTCTCAGCTTTGCCTCTTCAATCTGCTCTTGGATTTTATCTGTCGTAGTGGTTGTTACCCGTGGTTGCACGACTTTTACACTTTTACTAGGTATTCCCATTTTACTCTCTAACAATAGCTTGTACATCCTATATTCGTTAGAATTGAGATCGTCGAGCCACCAAAACATATCCAATGACTTCTGTCTCGTCAGCTGTTCAAACTCTGCGCCGTTCTTCGCGACGTATTCGCTCAACTTTTCGATATGGTGTTGCGTTTCCAACGGAATTTTAATCGATGTGAAATTTTGTTGTTGTTGATGAAATTGTTGTTGGTGTTGTTGTTGTTGATAATAATAAGATGCCGAAGCAGATGATGCTAAAAGAAGAGGAGGAGGAGGAGGAGGAGGAGGAGAAAGTGATGGTGGTGGTGGTACTCTTTGTACCACTCTCTTCCCCACCGTGCCGCCGCCGACGCCGTTGTTCCTGTTCTCCATGTGTGTTATTATTATGAAGAAAGTTTGTTGAAACAGTTGCAACTTCATAAATTGACGCGAAGATATCTAAGCACGAGATACGATCACACACATGCGCGGCGGCCTTGTATCGTCGTCGTCGTCGTTAGTACTCTCGAGAAGCAACAGCAACAACACCATCAACACGATACACCGACTAAAAAGAGCATCAACCGCACAGAGAGCAACGAAGACAAAGAAGAAAAACGTCATCATGGCAGGTCCTCCGTTACCGTCCAAATCCATCGCGCACATTTACAAAGGCGTTCCATGCTCTGGGGAACCGACGACTTTATCGTTTTGGATCGATTACGCGTGCCCATTCAGCGCGAGATTGTTCAAACGCATGTACGAGGACGTCATGCCTCATTACGCCGGCTTGAACATCCGCTTTGAGTTCTATCATCAAGTGCAGCCTTGGCATGTCGCGTCTGGCATCATGCACGAGACGTCGTTAGCTGTGGCGGAAGTGTGCGGCGAAGAGGCGTTTTGGCAATTTTCGAAGGAGTTGTTCGAGAAGCGAGAGAGTTTTACGGATATTTACACGTTCGACGCGACGAGGCACGAATTGACGGAAGATATCTTGAACCAGTGCTTACTCGGTCAAAGCGAAGAGGATTTCGAGAAGGTCAGAAAGTACGCCAGACTGAATAAAGAGACGGAAGATAAAAACGGTGGAACTTTAGTCACGCAACAAATGAAATTCCACATCAAGTTGGGAAGACAGTTGGGCATTCACGTGTCGCCGACGTGTTGTTTGAACGGCTTAGTCTGCGATACGAGTTCGTCGTGGACTTTAAAAGAATGGAAAGCATTTTTGGATCCGTACGTGAGGAATACCCCATAGCAATAATACAATACCTAGGTAAGCACCAGCATTATCATTCACTGTTCCGAGTCCTCGCTTTCCTCCTTTCTCGATTCCTCCAAAGCGTCTTCCAACGAAATGTCAAAATACCTATTCTTCAACTTTTTAAACCCGAGCAAGGTCAATCCAACCCCGTTGGCAGCGTACACGAACGTCGCCAAATACACCAAACCTTCCACGATCGTTCGAACTGTTATAGAAATCTGTCTCGCGGTATACGATTCCGGCAAACTCGAGTTATCGAACCCGGTGGATATTTTACTCGCGAAGATGTACAAACCCGCAGATATCGCGATCCCGGTGATACCGCCCGTAAACGCTTGACTCGCGTTTAATTTTTTATCCTTCAATTTCCTCTCCTCTTCTCGTTCCTTTAACTCCTCCGGACTCAACTGATTCGCCACTCGAAACGTTTGAGCGCGTTTCCCTCTCTTTTTAACCACTCTCCAAAAATACCATCCACAAAACGCGGTGAAGAGAAACCCGAACAGATTTTGCAACGGCGTCGCCTCTTCTGTTGGGACGCCCATTTGCCAGTCTGGGTTCGCGTACACGTCCGCGTACGCTTCGTTACACGCGGATTGAAAATACGAAAACGAGCTCAATGAAACGACGCTCAGTTTTGAGAGAAGAAGAGTATTACTATTCTCATCATCGTCTGAATCGTCGTCGTCGAAAGCGGCGAAATCTTCTTCTTTAGCATCATCCAATAATTCTGTTTTGCTGCTCTTCATTTCTATTCTTCTACTACTCCTACTCCTACTACTAATCCTCACAGCATTGCTACGTATTCTCCCGGGTCTTCTTCTTCCATCAAAATTACAAACGGTCGTCGGCGTCGTCGTCGTTTTGCTCGTCGCTCTTCTCATCATCGACGACGACGACGAGGACACAAGAAAACTCGCACTCGCTCTCATCTCTCTTTTTGTTCTTTTTCTTCTTCTTCTTTTGAGGATGGATTTTGTTGGTTTTTTTTTAGAGGAAGGAATTTTTCAGTGCACTTTCTCAATGTATTTCACACAACACTTTATATACAAAGAGTCAGTCGTACACACAACACGATCAAATAAATCTGCGCTTTCGCGTTTGAAAGTCTGTTCCTTTTTCTTCTACTCGTCGTCGCGTTTTAAAGCGAGCTAAAGAGAATCACAGTATCATCACAATTTTATCAGCATCAGAAAAGCAGCAATATCATCTCATGTCGAGAGGAGGAGGAGGAGGCAACAACAACAACAACAACAACACAATCTTCGTCGGGAACCTCCCACTCGACATTCGCGAACGAGAGTTGGACGATTTGTTTTATAAATACGGACGCATAGTGCACATTAAACTGCCGAGATGTAACCACCCGCCGGCGTTTGCGTTTATCGAGTTTGAAGATAAACGAGACGCGGAGGACGCGCAGTATTATCGAGACGGGTACGAATTCGATGGGAATCGATTGAGAGTGGAGATTAGTAAAGGGTCGTCTGGTGGTGGTGGCTTTGGTGGCACGAGAGATGACCGGGGAGGAGGAGAAAGAGGAGGAAGAGGAGGAGGCCGGTTCGGCGGCAGCGCAGACGAGAGAGGAGGAGGAAGAGGCGGAAGAGGGTCGTTCGAACGCCCGAGACGGACGGAGTTTTGCGTCGTGGTGAGAAATTTACCACCTCGCGCGAGCTGGCAAGACTTGAAAGACTTCTTTAGAAGAAGCGGGAAAGTGACGTACGCGAATGCGTTCATCGATTCAAACACGGGAGAGCAAATCGGCGAGGTAGATTTCGAATATTTAACCGATGCCGAGAACGCGTGCGACGATTGCGACGGGATTGAATTTGAAAATAGATTTGGCGTTTCGAAGATCCAGTGCGATTTGAAGAGTTTTAAGAAAGAAGGAGGAGGTGGGAAAAGAAGGTATTCGAACGACGAAGACGATTATAGAAACAACAACAACATTAACAGCAAAAAGGAGAGTAGCGGTAAGAAACGAGGTCGCTCGCGATCGAGAAGTTTATCCCGCTCTCGGTCTCTCTCACCTGAAGAAAAAAGGCGCAGAAGCGATACTCATCGTCGCGGTAGGAGTCGCAGCCGCAGTCCTCAGCCTCCCCTTCCTCCTCCTCGCGGCGGCAGCGGGAGAGAGAGAGACGACGACTATAAAAAAAAGAGTAGCCGAGGTCGCTCGTATTCTCGATCTCGTTCGCCGTCTCCTCCTCCCCAAAAAGGCAGAGGTGGTTTTCGATCGTCGCCTAGAGATGTAGATTAAAATACATACGTATGCGCACAGTTATAAAGTCAATCATCATTCGTTTCTTTCTATTTTTTCATGCATAAAAATGATGAATGAATTCTTCAAAAACCATCCATCATGTTGCGGGGCAACACCCACAGTCGTGGAACGTTGTTCCCCGGCGTCGGAGCGACTGGTGGTGGTGGTGGTAAATCAATCAGAATCAAACAACAACAAAGATACAAAAAATGGATCAAAAAACGACGCGTTCGTGTTATACTCCTTCTCGTGGTCCTTCTCAGCGCGTGTTCGTTCTTCTTGAACAACGCGTTCCATGGAATCTTAAATCGACAAAACGACGAGAACGAGAAATCGATGAGAAAAGTAAACTCGCACTACGCGAAAGTCGATCGACACTCTCGCCGAGAGAGGAAACAAATGCAAAGAGAGGATCATTTGAGCAAGATTTTCGGGTTAATCATCGAAGAGGACGACCTCGAGAATAACAAAGACTCGTCGTCGTCGTCGTCGTTAAAAGCCGACTTTCGTGGTGGTGGTTTTGAACAACAACAACGAAAAAGTCTGAGCCAGTTGGCTTTTGGACAATATCAGATGCAACAAAAGCGACTGTTCCCGGGCGAAGGGATTAAAGTTTTCCGAGAACGGATTTTCGATCCTCTTCTGCACGGATTAGAATACGCGCACATGGGCACCATAATCGCAAACTCGGGTGAAAACGGGAAAGGAATTTCAGTCGCGTTTCAAACCGCGCCGGATATCGAGGGCGGGTTCGACCAAACCGTGCGAGTGATGACGAAAAAGAACGGGAAGACGACGAAGAGTACGTTTGTCGTGTATAACGAGACGGAGGACGGTGGTCTTGGTAGTAGCAGTGGTAGTAATAGTAGTAGTAATAGAAGAAAATTAGCGGATACTGCGTGGGTTTTAGAGAAGCCTTTACCGGCACCGGCGGTTGGTGAGAAAAGCGCGGCGACGAAAATTGGAGGAGAAACTTTACAACCGAGGACGTATTCGAACGGATTATGGGCGCCGGTGTTACATCGAGACGAGAAAACAAAAACGGAGTATCTCTTTTACGCGGAGACGCCGCCGAGATGTTTGCGACCGAGAATCTTAGCGCAAGAGTTTCCAATCGTGCGAAAGGCGATACCGAAGAGATGGATTATTGGTGGTGATATCAAAGTGCGAACGAGAAGTTTCGCCGACGGCTCCGGGACAGAGGATGAAAACGGAAACGATGATGGAGTGGGGGATTTGAAAGAATGGAGCAAAGCGAAAACGGTATATCGCATGACCACGGATAACGTCGCCATTCCGAAAGTAATCGCGAATAAATTGACGGTTGTTACATTAGATAACGCCGAAGAAGTGTGGCTCTTACCGTTCTGGCGACAGAGAAGTCCACACACGTGTTCCACGGCGAGAGGTGTTCGCAACGCGGCGGGCGTTTTGCGATCGACCGATAAAGGTGAAACGTGGAAAGCAAACGGTGCGATTCAGTTTCAAACTGGTGCAAAAGGCCGATGGGTTATTGAAGGTTCTATATTTGAAAGCGGCGAAAATCATCATTTGACTATGCTCATGCGTTCGACCGAAGGCGTCGCGTTTAAATCCATCAGTAGTGATTTGGGTGTCACGTGGTCAGCGCCGTTGCCTTCAGCGCTCGTCAATCCAGACTCTAAATTAAACACGATTGTCAATCGGAGAACGAAACGGCTCTACGTCGCGTTTAACGACGAAACCATTGCAATGACTGCGAGCGAGGGTGGTGCGGATGCCATCAAAGGCACTTCGGAGGATAAAGAGCAAACGGCGGGCGGTAAGAAACGCGACGAATTGGTCATCGCGCACTCTGACGACGACGGCGAAAATCTTTACATATTCGCGCGAATCGACGAAGGTGTCACACCTCCTGGTGTGATGATCCACTATCCAACCATGACGTTTTACGACGATCAAGAGTTATTCGTGACGTACTCCATATCGTATAACAACGCGACCAATTTCGTGGAAAAGCCAAGACGCGACGGCATTTGGTTAGCGCGCATGACGCCGCCAAAAACTATCGACGAAACGAAACCGAGACGTAGTTTGAAAACGATATTATTAGATAATGGTGTTGGTAGTAGTAGCAATAGTGCTTTGTAGTAGTGGACAGTATTAGATCTAATAAAACTATTAATAACTAACGCTCCTCTCTCTCACTTATCCTTCTTCTCCAACGACTGCTCGTACTCGGCGACTAACTGCTCGACCATGTTCAAGTACGAAGTCTCCGCGAAGACCCCGTCCGTATACACGTACTCCGCGACGTTCACTACTTTCGTCACTCTTCCTCTCGTGGTTGGTAAAATCACCACCCCGTCTTTCGTCTTCCCTTTCTTTTCTTTGTCCATCTTCTTCGCCACTCCGTTTGACAACAGTTCCCGCGAGACGAGCTCTAACGTCAAGTTTTGCGAGAACCGCATGTGGTGTATTCTCGCGCACACTTTGTGCCCTATTAACGCTGCGTTCGTGCTAATGCTAGTCTTTTTCTTCCCATCCTTCTCATTCTCTTCTTGTTTCTCTTCCTCTTCGTCGTCCTCTTCGTCGTCGTCGTCGTAAAACTCCCCCCAAAGCAAAACCCCTCGTTCGCAAAACAGAATGAACGCGGTCAAAATCACGTTCGTAATCACGTACCCACACACGCACAGAAACGTCAACCGTTGCAAAAAAGGATCCTCGTGAAACTTCACGTCGTATCCACCTTTCCTCTTCAAATATACCGGGTATAACTGCGCGACAAACGCGAACACACACGCCACGCTCCCGATGAAGATTTTCGTGTTTGAAACCGAGTGCGTTTCTTTAATCTTTTCCGTGTGTAATAAACCGTCGCAAAACATCTCCTCGTACGCGCGTTTGATGGCGTTTAAATCGTCCAGGTTGGAGATTTTAATCGGTGCTCTGTGTTCTTCTTCTTCTTCTTCGGAATCAGAGTCGTCGTCGTCGTCGGATCTCTCTTCTTCGTCTTTTGTCTTCTTCTTTGTCTTCTTCTTCTTCTCATCATCATCATCAGTTGTAGTAGGAGCACCTTCCCCCATGATGTTGTGTGATTGACAATTGACAGATTGATGTGATTTTACGAGTGAAAAAATGAAGAAAGAAAGAAAAAAAAGAAAAAAAATTGAAGAGACAAAAAGTCGTCCAACCAAAAAAGTGTCACATAAACACAAACGCGAAAGATGAGTTTAAGAAGAACTCGGACGAGAGGAGGAGAAGGAGAAGGAGGAGGAGAAGGAGACCGACGACGACGAAGCCGGCGGCGTTCTTCTTCTCCGGATGTAAAGGAAGAGAAGAAGAGAAAGAAGGTGAAGAAGGAAGAAGAGACGAATGGCGAGGAAGAAAACAAAACAAATCCAGAAGACTCGGATTCAAAAAGAGGACATCAACAACTTCATCTTCATCAACAACAGAAACGACATAATAATAACAACAATGGATTTACAGTCACCGTCCCGAACAAGCGCGTGGTATCTATTGTCTACCCAGGGTACGATTGCATGAACCACATCCCAGAAATCATCGAGAAGTTTGGTGGTAAAGGACAGCTGATGAAGGCGTGCGAGATAGGGAAGAGAGAGAGCGCGACGGTAACGAATACGAGCGCGACTGTTACGAGGATGATGATGGATGGCAAAAGCAGCGATGGTGGAGGAGGAGGAGGGAAGGACGAAAACAAAGACGATGGACTCGTTTCGACGGGGACGAAGGCATTGGAGATGAAATTTCGGGAGAAGGACGCGTTGGCGCTGCCGATATACGGGGAGAAGTTGGATGCGAAAACGCTCGTTTTGAGAGTGTTTAAATCTTCCTCTTCTTCTTCAGGGAAGAATAGTAAAAATGGCGTGCAAGTGGACGCGTTTGCTCGATGTACGAAACAAATCGAGTTCCGCGGTCTCGCGGATTTTCAATACTGCTCGACGCTCACCGAACGAGAAGAGGAAGAGGAGTTGAGAAAGAAAATGAAAACGAGAAAGCGGATATTCGCGAGCGATGAGAGTATGAATAGAAGGAAAAGCAGTCGAGTGGAAGATAAGATGGAGTTCGTGGTGAACGAGGACGAAATTCGCGCGCCGACGGGAGACGCGGAGGATCCGTTCATGTTACGATTGAAGTCCAAAGCCATGAGTAGAAATAAGGAAAGTAGAGGCATAGAAGGAAAGAAGGAGAATGAAGTGAAAAAATTAGTCGTCCCTGGGGAGTTTAAGCTAGTACCGCCGGTATATTGTAAAATGGACGTGCCGGTAGATTACTTCGAAGATGGAGAAACGAGAAAGTACAGAGAGGAATTGACGTTTATGCCGCAAGGAAATAACGAAATTTTAGTCGATTTCGCAGACGCCACGGTACCGCAAGTTTTACCAAGGAACGTCGAAGCAGACGAACAACGACCGGTGTGGTATAAGAGTTTAGTCAAATTGTTCAAGGAACGACCGGTGTGGTCGCCGAGAGGGTTACAAGAGAAACTTCGGTCGATTGTCCCGGCGCACATAAGCGTCGACGCGAAACAAACTCGCGCGGAATTGCGAGAGATGGCGTATAAGTTCAACAATGGTCCGTTTCGTAAACTCTGGATTTTACGAGGTTTTGATCCGAGATTGTCAAAGAATAACGTCAGGTATCAACTGTATGAGATTAAATTGCCAAACTCGTGGTACAACAAGAAAGACTCGACGTTATTTCCGAAGGTTCAAAAATCGATTCAACAATCGAGGACGCATTTGGATTACCATGAATTTCGCGCGTTGCCGAAAACCAGATTTCCGATTTTCTTCATGGACGATGTCATTTTACCGAGCGTCAAGCGAGAGTTTCGTATGATTGCAGAGAACAAAGACGAAGAGAAAGACGACGCGACTGGTGTGTACGCGCACGGTCAAACGGAATACGGTCCCGATGGCACGGCGATCATTTCCGGGTGTTCCGAAAAATTTGGTTTCCTCTCCAGACAGGCGAGGACGACAATTTCTGAGCGCATAGGCATTGCCTATTTGAACGTTTTGAATGGCAAAGATCCAATTGCGGAAGATAACGTGTGGGTACAAGCGGAAGAGAAAATACACGCCGCGAAGCAAAAGAGACTCAAAGAGAAAGAACAGTTGGCGGAGGAAGAAGCATTGGCCATCGCCGCGGCGTTAGCGACTGGGCGACAACGCAACAGGAAAAAGCAAAAGAAACCGGAAGTGGAATTGACGATAAGAAACTCGACGGCGCCTATACACGTGACAAGTACGAACATACCCACATATTTAGGCCCTGGCGGCTCGAACGTTATGGCTCTTTCACCCGGTGAGGACGGTTTTGCTGCTCTGAATGCCATCTTGGAACGAAAAATGCGGGAAGCGCCGACAAAGACAACGGAGGATAAAGAGGAAGAGGAAGTGAAGGAAGAAGAAGAAGAGGAGGAAGAAGAGAAAGAGGAGGAGAAGGAAGAAGAGGAAGAGGAGAAAAAAGAAGAAGAAGAAGAAGAAGAGCCACCTGTGGTTGCAGAAGAAGAAGAAGCTTTTGAAATTTTCGATAGCGACTAGCAGATTAGTAAATAGAACGCATGCAATTTGTAATAAAGTAGAAGTTTGAAACAGAACTCACGTTTTTTTACGCTAGAACACCGACTCGTTGACCGAAATTGATTGAAATCGCTATCGCGTAAGTCAGGCTAGCCACGCCGATTGGCTCCGAATCTGGCAATACAGTTCCGTCTGGTAAATTGAAAGGATCTACATCTACTTTTGACGTGTTACTAAAATGCGCTTTAGCGACTCTGTCGGCATTGAGTTGATCGATTATACTTGTCGCCGCTTTCAGTTTCTCTGTCGTGTCTTGAATGTCAAACGCTAGCTTATCACCGGGAGAATAAGAGGCGCCAACTGCAGAAGAAAACGAAGCTCCAACGCCGCTCCGTCTTCTCTGCAAATATCCAGACCATACATTTCTTTGACCCGCGCGAAATAACTGCGCGTTCTCTAAAGCAGAGTAACCTTTTCCAGGTATCAACACGTTGACTCTCGCGATATTCAACTCGAAACTTAAAACCAGAGACGGATCGATTATGACTGATTGCAAGCTCTGAAGAAACTCGTCTCGAACGCTAAAGGGTAAATTGCTCAGAAACATCGCCGCTAAAGCGTGCATCATTGTCCGTTCGGCATCATCTTCGTCATCTCCTTCTACAACAATATCATCATCAAAGAGCAATTTTCTACTGTTCGTACTTGTTTCTCTCTTTTTTCTTTCAATCACGGAGGCAAACTTTGTCGCGTTCATCGTTCTCGATGCGCTCGCAGCATACGCGCCTTCTTTCAAATTAACGCCAAGTAATTTCCTTCGCCTTCTTTTCTTTCTAAAATCGAAGTTTAGTTCTTCGAATACCTGATTAATCGCCGCCGCCGCCGACGATGTCACCTCGTACCCGATACCGTATATTTGGCCCGCGCCGATGCCAGATGCTACGGTTCCTCTGCTCGCGAAGGTCTCAATATCAAACGTCAACCCGTCTAACACGCTCCACTCGGACGCCATCGCGTTCGTTTTCGCCACCGATCTCGAAAACACAGTCGCCGTGGCTGCCAAATACGCCCAGAATATGTTCGTAAATCGAACAAACGCAAAGTTTGAGCTCAGCACGGAAACCAAAGCTTTCGTGACTGTTTGATCGTCGTTATTCTCAGAATCATCGTCGTCGTCGCGCTGTTGCAAGTACAAGAGCACCAATCTCAGTAACGTCGTCGGTTGAAATAAAGCGTTCGCGACCATTCAATGATGAGGATGAGGATGAGGATGAGGATGAGGATAAGGATGAGGATGGGGGGAGGTGAGAAAAAAAAAAGCGAGCGTTTTTGCGTTAATACTTTGGTGTGTGTGTGTGAAAAAGAACTGAAGAAGAAAGGAAGAAAGGAAAAAGAAGGAAGCCGCCAAAAGAAAAACAACAACACAGAGCAACACATCTTTGATTGCGTGAGAAGAAGAAGAAGAAGAAGAGCATAAACTGCAACGAATACTACTACTACGAATAGTGCTGCTGCCACGTAACAAGAAGAAGAGAAGAAGACAACAACAACAACAATAATCCAAAATGAGGATCATGATTAAAGGCGGGGTGTGGAAAAACACCGAGGATGAGATCCTCAAAGCGGCGGTGATGAAATACGGGAAGAATCAATGGGCAAGAATTTCCTCTTTACTCGTCCGAAAGTCGGCGAAACAGTGCAAAGCGAGATGGTTCGAATGGCTCGATCCATCCATTAAGAAAACAGAATGGACGAGAGAAGAAGACGAGAAACTTTTGCACTTGGCAAAGTTAATGCCGACGCAATGGCGCACGATTGCGCCCATCGTCGGGAGGACACCGAGTCAGTGTTTGGAGCGGTACGAGAGGTTGCTCGACGCGGCGGTGTCGAAGGACGAGGAGTACGATCCGATGGACGATCCGAGACGATTAAGGCCGGGGGAGATTGATCCAAATCCAGAAGCGAAACCGGCGAGACCAGATGCGATTGATATGGACGAAGACGAAAAAGAGATGTTGTCGGAAGCGCGCGCGAGGTTGGCGAATACGAAAGGGAAAAAAGCAAAGAGGAAAGCGAGGGAGAAACGATTGGACGAAGCCAGGCGATTGGCGAGCATACAAAAGAATAGAGAAATGAAAGCGGCTGGCATGGGGGGTAGAAACACCAAACGCATCGTTGGTATCGATTACAACGCGGAAATTGCGTTCGAGAAGTTGGCGCCCAAAGGGCCGTACGACGTCTCGGAGGAGAAACAATTGGAGAGAAAAATGATACAAGATGCTAAGTTCAAGTCGAAAACCATTCACGAGTTGGATGGGAAGATGATTAAAGAAAGAGAGGAAGAGATGCGGACGATGGATAAGTTGGACGAGATTGCAAAGAAGAAAAACGTGCCGAAAGCGGTGAAAGAATCGAACAAGCAGTTGGATAATTTCTCCGCCGGGAGGATTCGAGGGAAGTTGAACTTGCCGAAACCGTCGGTGTCGGAATCCGAGTTGGAGCGCATCGCAAAGTTACGTAAAATGGGTTTCGCGCCCGATACGACGGGGATAACGACATCAAACCAGTTGCCCGGACAAGAAACGCCGATGATTCAACGCAAATCGAGAGATGAAATGGTTTTAGAAGAGGCGAGGTATTTAGCCGCCATGACGGCGACAAGGTCAACTTTATACGGCGGCGAAACCCCGAGCGGATTTGCAGATGGTGCCGGTAAAGATTTCTCTGGCGCGACGCCGTCGTTGCAAGGAGGTCAACGAACGAACCAGCGAGGCCACACGAACGTAGTGCACGGTACGCCCGCTTTGCAGCGCCCAGGTACCGGTGTCGTTGGTCAAACGCCTTTGCGCGACGATTTACAAATTAACGATCCCGACGCCGTGGCGGAGTTTATGCGCCCGAGTGATTCTGCGGGTTCGAACCAGCAATTGGATCATAGGCGCCCGCTTACGAGTGGTATCAAGTCGCGCTTCGCGTCCTTGCCGAAACCGAAGAACGAGTTCAAAGTTCAAATTCCAAACATCGATGAATTAGACGAGTTAGAGGACGACGATGCGATGGAATTCGACGCGAGCGGTCATCGTCGCGCGCCTGTTGAAATCGAAGAAGACGAAGCTGAGCGCAGAGAACGCCTTCGTGAGCGTGAAGAAATGGTCAGACATGAAATGGAGAAGCGAAGATCGCAAGTTTACCAACGTCGAAACGAGTTGCCCAAACCGAACGTTTCAAAGGGGTATTCCGCAGTCGTTGCGGAAACGAGAAAAAACTTAGACGAGACTCAGAAACTAATCGACGACGAGATGATTGAACTGATTAAAAGAGATCTGAACGGTATTCGTCCGGAAGACGATCCGAGTTTTTATTGTTTATCGAGCGAACAACTCGCACAGGCGAAAGCAATGCTCGCTGCAGAAGCGGGCGACATGCCGGATTCTTTTGCGGAACTGTTCCACAAAACCCGCGAACAAATACGCGAGTCCGCGCGAGGTAAAGATGTCGGTACCAAAAAGGCAGAGTACCAAGCGTTGTATGCTCTCATGGGTACTGAATCTAAGAAGGCGGCGAAATTAGAGCGCAAAGTTGCTCTTTTGCACGAAGGTTATCGCACGCGTAGTGTTGCTTTATCGAAAAAGTTGAAGACTTTACACGATGAGTTAGTGGGTAAAAAGAACACCTTGCGCGCGTTTGAACTGCTCGAGGCAAAAGAAAGTCTCGGGGCGCCGATAAGAGTTGAGAAGGCGATGGAGCTCGCGGAAGCCGCAAGAGAGAAAGAAAAGGTACTCCAAGAAAAGTACGCCGCCGCAGTGAAGAAGTGATATAATATAGTAGTGAGAATAGAAAAAAAATGTATCAGCAGTATAAGTGATTTTAAAATAGCAAGATTTATCATTCTTTAAAAATCTAATTGAATTGTGCCTCATATCGCTCTAACAGCGGTCCGTGGCGCGACTGTCTCACCGCATCTTCGCTCAAAACGTCCCATACAGAAACCGCACCGGCACTCCCGGCAGCGGCAGCTAAATATGGCAAGTGCGGAGAAAAACCCGCGCAAAACACAGCACCCACACCAGCCGTATTCGCGGCGAGCAACTTCGGCGTCGATCCGACGTTTTCGTCCCACAACTTCAGCGTTCCGTCCGTACTGGACGTTAAAAACGCACCCGGAGAGCCGTGACAACACGAAACAGACGTTGTTGCTTCTTCGTGCGCTTTAATGCGCCATCTTTCGGCTGAAGACGTTCCCGACGACGACTTTTTGCTCTTTTTCTTTCCACCGCTATTAATATTTGAAGACGCCATTCGCGTATCAAAACAGGCGACTTCGCCATCCTCGTTGGAAACGAAAAACTCGAGTGGATTTCTCGCGCTCCAGCACACCGATTCGCAATCGGCGCCGACGTTGAAATCTAAGCTCGCCTCTTTCGGCGCTCGAACGTCGCACACTCTGGCATGCTTATCAAAACCACCCGAAACGAGAACCGTTCTCTCCTCCGGATTCCACTCCAAACATTGCACTTTGGAGGTGTGTTTCGTCAAGGTTTCCGTGCATGTTTCCGTCGAAACGTCCCATATCTTTACCGTTTTATCTGCACTCGCCGACGCTAACACGTTTCGAAACTGCGAATTCCATGACATGCCTAAAACTGCATCCTGGTGCCCTTCTTTCTTTACTTTAGGCTTACTCTTTCCTCCGCTCGAACTCTTCTTCACATCCGCGGTATCGTACCCGCCCAAAGTCGCTGCCGGCTCCACCGCGTCGATGCAATCTAAATCCCAAATCTCAATCCCTGGATACATCGTCCCAACAGCACAATACGAGCCTCGATTATTCGCGCCTGTATCTTTGCAGCAATCCATCCACGCTAAACACAACGGAAACGCCGGTAACATCACGTCGTGATGCACATACAAATTCGCCTCGGTCTCGTGCGTCTCCTCGTTTGTTATCGCCTCTTGATACACCCAAACCTCTAAGTGGCTCGCATCTTCCTCTGCTCTCGCCGCTAACACTACTAAATCGTTCTTTAAAATCCCGAAATCGTCCGGATTTTCCTCCTCTTCGTCGTCGTCCGAGTCCTTAATCGTCACGTACGGGTCGTCTTGGTTTGATTCAAACTCCGAGTTCATTTTTCCAAATAATTGTCTCTCTTGAATATCTTCGTCGTATGAATCATCGTTGTCGTAGTTATCCATGTCCAGCTCGGCTAAATCGTCCGTGATACCTCTCGCGGCGTTCGCGACCGCTTGCGCTTTCCGTATCGCTTTTTTCTTTTCATTTTTTTTCTCTTTCACGTCTGAGTCTGATTCGGATTCTTCTGAGTCATCATCATTCAACGCGTCTTTCATCTCTTGCTCGTCCGCCATACCTTCTTCATCGTCATCGTCTTCTTCTTCTTCTTTTTTCTCCTCGTCCTTCTCTTCGCTTTTGTCGTCGTCGTCGTCGTCGTCGCTGTCGTCCTCCACGTCCGTCCTTCGTTTCATCCGTTCTCGAGTTTCTTTCAATGCGCTTTCGGGAATGTCGGTAAATTTCGGCGTCTGCGAGGACGCTCCGGGAGGGACCCACGCTAAAGCCGATATCATGTTTTATACGATGATGATGATGATTATGACGACTAATACTACTACAGAATTTGAATGAAATGCGAATCTTCTGTTGTTGTTTAATCAGTCTTCGCTCTTTTTCTCTTTCTTGTTCGTCGTTGTGAGAATAAATGAAGAAACGGCGCCGCCGAAGAAAACTTTTTTTTTCTCTAAAATCTCACACGAACCAAAACCACTCCTTTTTTCCACAAAAACTTTAACACGCTTCTCTTTCTTCTGTCTTTGAGAAGATACTCTATTATTAAAATGAGTGGTGGTTGTCCTCCGACGGAGGAGACGAGGAAAGAGACAAACAACGCCGTGGATGATGATGACGATAAAGATGATGATGATGATGATAAAGATGTTTCAATGTGCGAGTTCAGAGTCGCGTGCGTGCAGTTTGAACCCGCTCACGGTGCGTTTACCTTTTATCATCGCTTTAAACATTTCTCAACTAACTTTTGTTTTCGATTTAACTGATTTAGGTGACCGAACAAAGTCTTTCGAGAAGTGCTTGAGAATGCTCGATGCGCACGAACATGTGTTATTATCGTCCTCGTCGTCGTCAGTCGTCGCGCCTTTGTCCATCATCCAGTTTCCGGAGATGTGTTTTACCGGGTACACGTTTGACTCTCGAGAGGAAATTGAACCTTTCGTCGAATGGGATGACGAAGAGGAGGAGGAAGCTGTGACCAGGCAGTTTTTATCCTCCGTCGCGAAAAGGTTTGACTGTCTCGCGAGTGCTGGGTACGTGAGAGGCATTCGCGATGCAGGAAGAAAAATGTATTATAACGCGGTGCAAGTTATCGATGAAGCAGGGCGCGTGATTCTGAGAGCGAATAAGCACCACTTGTATTGCATCGACGAGACGTGGGCGGACGAAGATATCGAGAGTGGGTTCACGTCCCTAGAACTCGTGTTAAAAGCGAGAGGTATTGGTAATACTAATAGTAGTAGGAGCAGTAGTAGTAAAGTAGAAGAATACAGAATTAAAACGACGGTTGGTATATGCATGGATATTAACCCGTACAAGTTTGAAGCGCCGTGGGGTGCGTTTGAGTTTGCCAAGACGATCGAGAAAGCGAGTTCTTCTTTAATCTTGTTCGCCTCCGCGTGGACAAACGCGCATCCAGACGACGATGCGGAAACGAAAGCAATCGTTCCAGACCGAACGGAAACGTGGAATTACTGGTTTAATCGATTACTTCCTCTGTTCGTAGACCAGGAAAAAGAAGGAGAAGAAGGAATACTACGACCTCGAAAAAGGGCTTTTGTTTTCGCCAACAGAGTAGGCGTTGAGCGCGAAATTCATTTCGTCGGTTCCAGCGTCGTTTTCCAAATCGAAAGAGGAGGTAAACTCATCGTTAAAGGCGGTTTGGATAACAAAAAAGAAGGCATATTAGTCGCTCGCGTCGAATGCAACGGCGTGAAGGTGTTGTAGCACAAACTGTATTACTCTGTATTAATCTGTCTTTTCCGTTCTCTCAGCTTCGTTTCCGCCTCGACTTGTAACTGCGCCCGCGTCTCCTCTTCCTCTGCTTGCATCGCTCGCTCCATCGCCACCTCGTACTCTTTCATCGCTCGTTCTGTCAGCACAAATTTAATTCGACTCATCGTTTTCTTCACTTTCGTAATCCGAGTCGGATGTCGAAACAACTCGTTTCTCGCTCGCGATAAATGCGACTCCGTGTTCAACATGTTCCTCTCTTTCAACAACACGTACCAGAGTTTGTGCAAATCTTCGTTCGATTTTATTCTCAACTCCTTCGCCTCCCACGCTCGACCGATGGGTTCGACAGGATCCGGTTTCCCATCCTCGCCTTTTTTGGGGGGACTGTCCACGAAATCGTCCAAGCCGTGACGATTACGCGAAGCGGACGAGGAGAAGAAGTGTTGGTTTTGTTGTTGATGTTGATGATGATGATGATGCGCATCCCCCACGCTATAATAAATACTATTGTTGTTCCTATGATAAAAACTACTACTCGCACTCAAACACCCCCCAACGCTCATCCATCCGCGTAAACAACAACTCGTGCTCGCTAAAGAGGACGATAACGCGCGTCTCGATAACATCGTCGTCGTTTATTATATATTAGTGGTGGTGGTGGTGCGAGAATCTTATTCTAAAAACCCCTTGATGAGGCTTGTCTTCGTTGTGAAGAAGGACTGATGAATACTCTGAAAATGAAAAAAAGCAGACAGAAAAAGAAGCAAACAGCAAAAGCAAAATTTTGTTTGTTTGTTTTCCTTTTGAGTCGTTGAGTCTCTCTTCTTCATTATTCTACTCTTTGGTTGGTCTCATTCTCATCACAAACGCGCGCGCGCGATTAAGAGAGAGAGAGAGAAAGAGAGAGAAAGAGCGCAGAGAAGAAAGAGACAGCTCTGAGAGAGGAGAGAGAGAGAGAGTGAGGTGATATTATAAATAGAGAGAATAAAAAGAGAGAGAGAGAGAAAGACTTTGACGCTCTTCTTCTGCTTTGAGTTGTACCCCCCTCGCTGGTGGTGAAAATCTCTTGTTTCTTTCAACAGAATGGCGGCAACGTTCTTAGCGGGCATGAAAGCCTTGGAGAGAACGAAAGAGAAGGAAACGCAAGCGATTCAAAAGAAAGCGAACTTGGTTTCCTCGTGGTTGTTAGAAAGGAAGGAGGAGATTCGAGAGAGGATGTTGTTGACGGAGAAGACCAATACTACTACTAATGTGAACAACATCATCGAACAAGAAGAAGGAGAGGAAAATAAAAAGAGATTAGTTGAAACAACGACAAAGAAGAGAGGGAAATCATCGTCGTTTACGTCGTCGTTGTCCACCTCGCCGGAGAAAAAGAAACAGAAAGAAAACATCGAGGTTATCGTCATCGATGATGAAGACGCGAAGCCGCCAGCCAGCGCGACGACTTTGAGTAAGAAGAAACGGAAATCTTCTCAACCAACCGTTGTGGTTTTTCCAAAAAACAACGAGAGCAGTCAACAAGCGTCGAACGAAGAAACGAAGAAAGCTTCTATTCCTACTGCTCCAGCTGCTGCGGCGGCGGAAATACAGAAGAATATAGAAGACGCAGATGCGTCGAGAAAAGCAGGCCCTCCTGTTTCTTCGTCGAAGAAGAAGAAGAAAAAGATGGAAGCGAGTCTCGTGAGCGGCGCGACCGGCGTGGGGGAACAACACCTTTCCGCGAAGAAGAAAAAGACAGATGTCGAGAATGACGTTGCCGCAGGAGACAAAGCAGGGAGCAGTCAAACGGCGGTCACGGCAACAGTAGCGATGAAGAGCTCCACGGAAGTGTCCAGAGTAGTTGGTGAGAAGAAGACGGTACCGGTTTCAGGGGGACAAAAAGAGGATGCGCAAGCGGCACGGGAACAAGAACCAAAAAAGGGGACTGATTTGGTCGCGCCGGAGAAATTGGCGATGAAAAATAATGTTCCGTTTAGCACAACAAAGAATAACATGGAGAATAAGCGACCGGTGCAACAGCAGCAGCAACAACAGTTGCAGCACAGAGTCGTTGCTCCGCTGCCACCGTCGTCACTACAACCGCAGCAGCATAGACCGACGACCGAGGAGGAGGAAAAAGCGAAGCGCGAAAAGGCGAGAGCGAGAGGCATGGCGTTTCTTAAAGTCGGTACCTCTTCAAAACCGAGCATGAAAACGAAGAGCGCCGCCGCGGCGCGGCTCAACGCACCGGCACCGCAAGTGAAGCATCCGCAGCAACAACAACAAAATAAGACAACGGTGGAGAAGATGCAAGCGCTCGCGAAAGCAATGGAGGTCGCGTCTGGTAAAATCCCCTCTTCCTTGGCGTCGGTGCAACCGGCGCCGTCAACGCAGCACGCGGCAGCAGCGATCGAAGAAAACCAAAGGGCATTAGCTGATCGAATGAAGCGCGCGGAGGAATACAACGAGAGATTGCGGATGGAAGAAAAAGAGAAGCAAATGCAACGAGAGCGAGAGGGGCAAAAGTTAGAAGAGCAAAAGAGAAGAGAGTTAGCGGAGAAGAAGAAACGAGAGCAGCGTGAGGAAATCGAACTCCAAGAACGAGAGCAAAAACGTCTCCGTATGGAGAAGATGGAGCTGGCTAAGAGAGAGAGAGAAATGGCACTGAGCGCGCAGCACGAAGAAAATTTAAGAGCGCGTGCAATTTTAGAAGCGCAAGAGCGAGAGCGTCTTCGCGAGAAGCAGCAGCAACAACAACAGCGAACGACGACAAAGCCTGCGCACAACATGCATCCGTCCTCCTCGCTCGTTAAGAATAATAGTTACCAACAACAACGCTCGCAACATCAAAAACAGCACGTCGTTGAAACTACCGCTGATCGCGCTGTAACGGAAAAGAGTAAAAGGCTTTTGGAGAACGCGAGAAACGCCTTGGCGGGCGGTGCAGCGGCGAGTAACATCACACCTTCGAGAAGACACCAGCAGCAAATGATGACACCTTCGAAAATCAAATCTTTCAATGTAACGCCGAGGGGAACACCGTCGAGTCTAGCAAATAACACCAACTACCACGATCGATCCATTCCTAGATCGCACTCGAAGTTTCCGAGTTCGTACGAAATGTCCCCTATGAGAGATGATTCGGACGATAGCGATTCTGAGGACCAGCGAAGAGGGAAGCCGATTCCGCCGTGGGCACACAAAGAGTCCTTGATTCCCATGCTCAAAGCGCAAGCGCGAATGGATCCAGATATGATATTCCCGAATCCTCCCGCGACGTGTTCTTTGTCGCAAGTGTTTGGTAAACCAGCGAGCAACGAAGCGAGAAGAGGTTCCTCCGGAAACTGGCAACACGATAGATTACGCATCGACGAAGAATTGAACTATAAGCGAACGATGGGGTATAGGATCATATAAACCAACACTAATTACTATACGACGGATTGATTGATGTCATTGATAAAGAGTACTATAAAGCTAAATAATCGTTCTAATCGTTTCTTGCTCCGCGTGCGTTGTTATCTTTTATTCCTATGCTTTCAACTCCTTCAAAATTTTAACCGCTTCTGCAACTTCTGCATCGTCGTTCGTCTTTCCCGATTCTTTCATGGATCGAATGAGGGCACCTTGCGCATCTATCTTCGCTTGAGTTTCGGGACTGTATACCTTCTCAACTTTGGTTTTAGACTTTTTGGCCGGCTTATTGGACGTCGCTGGAGCTTGCGCTTCTTCTTTCATAATTTCCCCGTTTTCATCTAAAGGATCCAGTCTAGGGAAAAGCGCGAGCTTGGAAACGGTCGTTCCCGGTTTCAATCCACCCCATACTAATCGCTTTCCCATAGAATCGCTTACGTTGGCATACAAAGGCAAACCAGCGTGCATTTCCTTTATCTTATTTGGTAAAATCGGTTCTAAAATACACGCCGAGATGCGTAAGGCTTCCAAACATTGATACAACACTGCGCCTAAATTTTCTTGTTCGTTTGGATCCTTCGCCATTCTAAACGGTTCGGTTTCGGTGATGAACAAGTCAACTTTGGTAATTATTCGCATCGCGGCTTGCGTTGCCTTGTTGAGTTCCAAGTTTTCGTACGCGCGAACAGCCTCGGCGGCTTCTTTCTCGCATATCGATTTCCAATCGTACCCTTTGAAGATTTTCGAGGTGTCGTCCGATTTTTCCGGCAAAACTCCATCGAAGTATTTCACACACATCGCTGTTGTTCGGGACGTCGAGTTACCGAACGTGTTGACTAAATCCGTACCGTATACTTCTTGCACTCTCGAAGACGCAAAGTTTGCGTCTTGCGCTCCAATGGGACCTTCCGTCGCCAAGTAGTATCGAAACCCATCTAAACCGTAGTGGGTTGAGAACTTGTTCAAAACGGTCAAATCGACAAAGTTACCCAACGATTTCGACATTTTCCGTCCTTCGCGAATCCAAAATCCATGCGCGTGCACTCTCATTGGAAGAGGCAAATCCAACGCCATCAAAACCGCCGGCCAAATGACGGCGTGAAACCACGAAATCTCCTTCGCCATGACGTGCATGGACGCCGGCCAATACTTTTGTTTGGCTTCACCATCTTTAGCCATACCGATAGCCGTGATGTAATTCATCAACGCATCGATCCACACGTAAATGACGTGCTGTTCGTCTCCTGGCATGGGTATACCCCACGTAAAATTCGTTCGCGAAATTGGCACGTCGTTTAATCCGTCGTTCACGCGTTGTAACAACTCATTCTTTCTTTCTTTTGGCGTCAAAAACGAATCGCTCGTTGCTAATAACTCTTTCACCTTGCTTTCGTATTTCGATAATTTGAAGTAATAATTCTCCTCTTCCATTCGCACCATCGGTTTCCCGGAAATAGGCGACTCGTAATTACACTCCTTCGCTTTTGTCTCGGTGTAATACTCCTCTTGTCCTTCATCGTACCATCCTTCGAATTTCCCTAAATACACGTCTCCCGACTTTAGCAGCTTTTCAACAAACGCTTGCACTTGCGTCGTGTGTCTCTCGTCCGTCGTTCTGATAAAATCATCGAACGAAATCTCGTTCGCTTTCATAACCTCTTGAAACACCAGACTGTTCTCGTCCGCCAACGCTTGCGGCGGGATCTGTCTCTTCTCGGCCGATTGTTCCACTTTTAACCCGTGCTCGTCTGTCCCTGTGAGAAAAAACACGTCCATGTTTTGTAATCGTTTGTATCTCGCGTATATATCCGCCACCGTGGAGGTGTACACGTGACCTATGTGTGGTTTGTCGTTGACGTAATAGATAGGGGTGGTGACCATACACTCTTCTCTCGGTGTTCCTGCATTCGCTTGGATAGAGTACCTTTTCCTCCTTCTTCCGCTCTCGTTGCTACTGTGCACGGTTTCACCCGCGTTCGAGCGAGGAAACGATGCAAACGAAGAAGTGGCGCTGAAAGGAGAAGCGCTCGATAGTAAGGAGCGCCTGGTGGTCGCGGCGACTGTCGCAGCTTTAGAAGTCGAAAACGACGTGTAGCATTTCCCTAAACAAAATCGAGAAGAAGAAGAAGAAGAAGCGCGCAACGAAGCGTTGCTAGAAGATGAAGAAATAATCGCTCTTCCTATGAACGCAGATTTTGACGACGACGTTCTCCCAATGCGCGTGGTCGTTTTCGGTGAAGTGCTTAAAAAGCGTAACATTTTGTTGTCGTCAGTATTCTGAGATAATGAAGAAAATTTTGTCCATGAAGATTGGAGTTTTCTTCAAGAGAGAGAGAAGAGAGAGAAGGAGCTTTTGCACAAACAAGCAACGCTTAGACTTTAATACACATTACAACACGAGCAACATACACATTAAATAAACATAAAACATAAAACACAGATCAGTTTTGGAATTATTCGCAAATCCATTCCACCGGATCTCGCGGGTCGCTGTACGACTGCGAGTCCGCTTTCTGAAACTGGCCACCGGTGCCGTGCAACTGAGGACTGTCGCCGGCGTGCGAGAAGTTTTGCTTGAACTGACCGGGAAGATTTCGACGTCTCATTTTAGCGTCCCATTCTCGGTTCCATAAATTTGCTCCGCCCTTGATTCCGACGATGTTGAGGTAGCCTAACTCGTCCAAAGTTTCCAACGCTTTAATCGCCCTCGTTCGTCCATCGGAGCACACCACCATCAACTTCTTGTTCTTGTCGGGGTACGCCTTTTGCACTTCGCTGGAAAAGTTAGGATTTAATCCAGTTTGTACGTATACTTTTTCATTCAACTCGAAATCGTATTTTCTTTTCGCGTTGACGAGTGGAATCACTTTCAATCTGTTCCCTTTGTTCGGCTGCGCGGCGATATCGACTCCCAGTGGATTAGGACACTTTTCGTTCGCATCGATTTCATCCAAATCTCTCACGTCTAACACGTCGTACCCATCGTCCCACAAACATCTGCCCTCCTCAACAGAGGCTATTCCTTTCTCGGGGAACTGTTCGATGACATTGGATATGTACACAGCGTCCGGCCATTGCGCTTTAATCGCGAAACGAGTTTTTTGTTTTCTTGTCGGCGTACAAGTATTTCTGCTCGTCATCATCATCATCTGACGACAACCATGAGCGAGACTGCTGCTGGAGGTTAAAGCACCAACGCGAGAAAGAGAAGATGAGTTTAAGGACGATGACGAGGAGAGCATGTTTGTTGTTGTTGTTGTTGTCGTCGTCGTTTGTGTTCTTCTTTGCGTGAAAGAAAAGAGGAAGAGATGAGTGTTGGGAAGTGAAGAAGATATGATTATGAGACCATACTCTTCTGTGGTTCATCAATGAGAAGGGAAATTTCAAAATCACCACATAATTTAGAATACACATTCAGTGTCTCCTCTTCGTCCTCCTCCTCCTCCCTTGTTGCTGCTGTTCCTTTAAAAATAAGAAGAAGAAGAAGAAGAAGGAATACGAAGAGAAACGACAGAATCAATCATCCATGATGAGCAATAAAAGCAAGAAACAGAAAGTCCTCCCGGACGAAGGCGTAAACTTTGCTCTGAAGAAACTGAAAGATGGACAGAAAGGCCGAGACGGTTCCGTGGAAAATGTTTTGAAAAAAGTACAAAAGTTGGAAGCGATTGTCAAGTCGCGGCCGAGTCGGAGGAAGACTCTGAAAGATTTGAACATGGAGGATTTATACAGAGAAGTTTTGGATAGGCCAGAGACGGAAATTGCGGCCGCGATTGAGCAATTGATGTTAGCGGTGGCGAAATCGATTATGGATGGGAACGGGTTCGCCTATCAACTCCCTTCGAGAGGCCAAAACGACCAGGTATACATCGACCAGTTGAATAGAATCGTTTTGAAGAATAAGAGCACATCCGCGGCATTTACGAACATGAGTTCAGTCAGGAAGGTGACAATTTTGACGCGAGTTATGCAGTTAGTCCACGGAGTGTTGAGTAAAGGCATCCACGTGACGAAGAGAGACTTGTTTTATACGGACGTGAAGTTGTTCAAAGACCAGAAAGATTCGGATGCGGTCTTAGACGACATTTCGTGTTTGTTAGGGTGCACGAGAAATTCATTGCACGTGGTGGCGTCGGAGAAAGGCGTGGTAGTTGGGAGATTGAGGTATAAAGAGGACGGCGACGATATTGATTGCACGAAAATGGGCGTCGGCGGTAAAGCGATTCCGTCCAACGTCGATAAAGTGACGGAGTTACGAACGGACGCGAAGTTTGTTTTGTTGGTGGAGAAAGATGCCGCGTTCATGCGATTGGCCGAGGATAGGTTTTACAACAAGTATCCGTGCATTATAATTACGGCGAAAGGTCAACCGGACGTGGCAACGCGTTTGTTTCTTTCCAAAGTGAAGAGAGAATTGAAGTTGCCGGTGTTGGCGTTGGTGGACGCGGATCCGTACGGATTGAAAATCATTTCTGTATACATGCAAGGTTCTAAGAACATGGCGTTTGACTCTGCGAATTTAACCACTCCGGATATTAAGTGGTTGGGCGTTCGTCCGAGCGATTTAGATAAGTTTAAAATCCCCGAGCAGTGTCGATTGGAAATGACCGCGAAGGATATCGAAACGGGCAATCACATGCTGAAAGAAGATTTCATCCAACAGAACCCGGACTGGGTGAAAGAGGTTGAAATTATGTTGAAAACGAAAACCAAGGCGGAAATTCAGGCGCTGAGTAGTTACGGGTTTCAGTATTTATCCGAGGTCTATTTGCCGTTGAAGTTACAAGAAGGCGATTGGATTTAAAAAGTTGGATTTTACGAGAAAACATTTCACCAACCCACACGTTGTACAATAGAGAGAGAAAAAGAAAGAGAAATACACACACACACGCATTCATCATTGCTTTCATATGTTTATAAATATCCAATCTTTGCATTACTATTTTGCTTTCTACCTACAACTACTTCTATGTCCTACTTCCATGCCTCAAAAGCTTCTCATCGCTCACGAAGTGAAATCTAAAAGCAACTGAGGTAATATTCGTTCCAAATGAACTCCAGTCACCGAGCTATCCCCGTCCTCCTCCGCAGCTGCGGCAGCTCTGTGCACGACTTCTCTCAAAAACGAATTCATCACCGCGTTCGACGCGATCAACGCTTCGTCCGTGATGTTCATTTCTTCTGAATCTGAATCTCCATTTTCTTCTTCTTCTTCGTCGTCGTCGTCGTCGTCTCCTCGTATTTTCTCTGCGGGTATTCCTCCTTCGAGTAATCGCTTCTCCCGTTTCTTTTTCGCCGTTTCTTTCGCCCAGGAAATCCGAAAAACTTCGAGAAGTACTTCTGGAGTCATTATTGTTAAAGTAGTAGAGCAGTAGTTGTGACGATGTGTGTTTTAAAGCAGTCTCTCTTTTGTAAAAAAAAGCGAAAAAATCTGCGCGCACTTTGTGCAAAAAAAACGCACAAAATTATAAAAAAGATACACAACGCCGGCTGTTCCTCGTGTCAACACGCGCTCTTTCTTCTGGACAATGGGCGAGAAGCAACAGTCACAGTCCACGGTCATCGCAAAGTTGCAAACGGAGAAGGACATACTTCTGTTTTCGTTTTTCGCGCTCCTGTTCGTACTTTGGGCCGTTCTTAAAAACAACAACAACAACAACAACAAGGAAAGAAAAGAGGTGAAAATAATACGCGTTCAAAAACCAAAGACGAGGAGCGGAACTATGATGGAACGAGGTGCCAGCACTCTTACGCAAGTTTTTACGCACAAAAGCGATGTTTTTCGCGCACATCTGCTTCCAAAGCTTAACGATGTTGACGTCAAGTTTTTAAACCTGGTTTCGAGAGAGACGAAAGAAGCTATTCACCGAGCCCGTAGGAAAACAAAGAAGAAGTCGAGAATCTCTGATTTTACTTCTATTTCGACTTTACGATACGCCATGGATCGCATTTCAAAGTACGATTGCAATGCACCAAGCGAACAATACGTTTGTTCAGAAGTTGCCGCCACCGCAAGACTCGATATTTTGAAGTGGTTGGTGGGTGCGAAGAGGCTTTCGCTGGACGAAAGAACTCTAGAGCAAGCCGCTGAAAGAGGTCATCTCGAGTGCCTCGTGTACGCGAGAAAAGAACGCGGCTGTCGCTGGACGGAACCTCACGAAGGGGAATATTTTTGTGAAAGTTGCGGTGAATGGCACGAGGACGAGGATTTCGAGCCGAGTGACAGACCGATAGAACTCGCCGCTCTTAACGGTCATATCGAATGCGTAAGATTTTGCCACGAAGAAGAGTGTCCTTATCAAGACGAGCAGTTGGCAATAAATACCGTTCTTTCGCAAAATATTGACCTTCTGGAGTACGTGCACGAAACGATGGAAGTTGAATTGTTTTGCGGTTGGCAAAGTATCGTCGAGGAAGCGGCTGAAATTGGATTCCTCGAAGGATTGAAATACTTGAAAGAACACTCCGAATCCGAATGGGAGGATGTCGACCAAGAAGTAGCGTGTACTCTTGCCGCTGCAAATGGGCATCTCCAATGTCTAAAATATCTTCATGAAAATGAGTTCGCGTGGGACGCAAACGTGTGTAATTCCGCGTACAAAAATGGTCACATGGAATGTTTCGAGTTTGCGAGATCGAAAGGCTGCGCTTTCGACGAGTCTCTTTTGAGAGGTACCTTTTGAGAAATAGAGAGAGAGCTGTTTTTCCGCGTTTATGAGTAAGAGTAGTTCTTTTTCTTGCGATTTTTGATACACACAAATATACTATTGAATTACTTCGATGGCATCGCCGCAACTGAAACAAGATTTATGCAGTATCGATTACCCTTTCTGTCTGGGAGATTATGGCCTAAATGCGTGCCCGTAGTACTTACGGCTTCGCCGCCAGGGACGCAGCGAACGTTGTCCCAAACAACTTCTTCATCGCGAAAAGAGGGCCAACCGTGGGCACGAGATTCCGACTCAAACTCCTCAAAAGTTCTGCCTCTCGGTGCCACGAACAACGGCTTCCCAGTGACGGAGTCATAATACGTCGTCTCTTTCGTCCGATCGACTTCTTTCAAGAAGGACGTCGAAAGGAAATATCCCGCATATTCCGCGTAATGACGATTGAAGTTACAGATTCTATCAGCGGTTTCGTAATCACAGTTCCAACGCAACTCTTTCTGAACGGGAGAGTCTGACGTTCCGTGTGCTTTTTTAGACATGATGGATTCATCCGCCATGATTGGATATGTACTCCCCGCAGGTGCGTCGGCTCCTTTACACCCGTCGGAATCTTCTTTTCCTCCTAACCCGTTCGCCCATTCGATGATGCCCGCTTTGAAGGAGGAGGAAGAGGAGTGTTTTCTTCTACCGGATGATGACGACGACGATGAGGAGGAGGAAGGAGCGTTGCCCATTCTTACTGCGTTTAACGTGAAAGTGCTTCGTAACAAGTTGGCAGCCATTGCTTTTTCGTTCGTGTGTGTTTGTTAGAAAAGAGAATGACGTAATCGGTTTTGGTGAGTGAAATGAGTTGCACGATAGTAAAATTAAAAGAGATATTTTCGTATCCGTTTTATCCACAGACAGAATATCTCGTCAAAATCGCATAATATGTACGCACCATCATCAACAACGACAACGACAACGACATGGATGACAACGAGAATCACGTCATCGGTCGTCTCTTCTGTTCAACGTCGCGTGCAACTGTCGCCGCATAATCCACCGGTTGGAAGAAGAAGAAGACCGAGAAGAGCAGCAGCAGTAGCAGCAGCGACCAATAATAACAACAACAACGAATGCGTCAAGACAAAGCGAGAGATGTTAACGTTGACTGCCGCGATGTCGTTTTTGACTTTTCAACGAGAACAAGCGCGAGCGGATGATGAAGTAGTAGTAGTAGAAGAGGAAGAAGTGGCAACTGCGGAGAAAGAAGAAGAACCTGTTATTGTCATGCGCGATATTCGTACGGTTGTAATCACCGGTTGTAACCACGGTATTGGATTAGACGCCGCGACAAAGTTTGCAAAGACGAACAACTTGCAGGTGATTTTAGCCTGCCGCACGATGGCAAAAGCAAAAGAAGCGAAATATGAAATATTAGACGCGATTGCAGCAGAAGGCGGACGAGTGAACGATCCTTCCTTGTTGGTGCCGGCTGAGTGTGACCTCGCGGATTTGGAATCTATCAAGACGTTCGCGACGTCTTTAGGAGATGAACCGATTGATATTCTATGCTTGAACGCGGGCGTTCAATACGCGGGGAGTAAAGAGGTGAACAGAACAAAGGACGGGTTCGAGGTGAGCATGGGTACGGACCATTTGGGTCATTTCTATTTAACAAACTTGTTGTTGAAAAATGTTGAAAGTGCGGCGAGTTCCTCGACGTTAAAACCACGAATTGTTATCACGGCTTCCGAAGTCCACGATCCGGAATCTCCGGGAGGAAAGGTTGGGAGAGGCGCCGGCTTAGGGAATTTTGATGGCATTAAAGAAGATGGGGCGGAATTCGAGTTGATGGATGGTTCTGAGTTCGACGCCGACAAGGCGTATAAGGACAGTAAACTCGCGAACATTCTGTTCGCAAACGAGTTGAACCGACGATTAAGGTTAGCCAACTCGCAAATAAACGTCGTTTCGTTCGGCCCGGGCTTAATCACCCGCTCAAATTTTTTCCAACACCAAAACCCCGTGTTTACTAAAGTTTTCGATTTCGCAGCGAACGATTTACTTCATGTTGCGGAAACTGTATCGGGCGGTGGAGATTGTTTAATTAAAATGGCGTTAGATCCAGAGTTGGAAAATAAAACGGGAGTATATTACAACAATGACCTTGGAGGAGATACCGGTCACATTTTCCATGAGGCGTCGACCAGTAAAGAGAGCATGAACACGGAGGAAGCTGAAGATCTTTGGACTTGGTCGGAAGCGCTCGTCGGTGAAGAGTTTGATGTCTACATCTAATGATAGTGTTTTTGTTATTGCTATGATATGTTATTGCTATGCTTTGTACTTGTAGGTACCCTTGGTAACTAAGTAGGTACTGGTACTTAGATACCAGGTTCCTGAGATACATACTATTTCGTTTTCGCTTTCTTGTTACTCTTTTCTTCTCCCCCAGATTTCTTTTCTTTCCCAGCCGCGTACGCTTCATTCATCCAAGCCATGCACTGTTTCGAAGCTATGGCGTGGTCAACCATCGATTTCGGGTAATCCACGCCGACAATGCATCCAGCTTTTTTTTGAACTTCCAAAGGTGCCGTCCAAGGTTCGTAAACGTATTTTGAAGGCATGTCCTTGAGCACCGGCAAGAAATGTTTCACGTACGCTCCTTCTTTATCGTATTTCTTGGCGAATGAATGTGGGCCGTAAACGCGAAAGTATTGATAAAAGAACGAGGAGGCCGATAACCACATCCAGTTTCCGTTGTTTAAAGCCCAGTCTGCGTCAACCAGGTCTCTATCGAAGACCCGGGCGCCTTCCTCCCATGAAATGAACAAGTCTCCTCGCGTCAAAAAACACGCCACGGCATGTCTGGCCAGATGATGCATCCAGCCTTCTTCTTTCAACTGCGTCATCGCAGCATCGATCCAAGGGAACCCGGTTTGCGCGTTTTCCCACTTGGCGAGATTTTCTGGATCGTGCTTCCATTTGATTTGTTTGCATATTCTGTTACCGACCATTTTATCGTAATTCGGGGTACCGCACGCGTTGACATAATAAAATTCCCGCCATAAAATCTGGCCCATCAAACTCGTCGGAGGATTCGTGTGTTTTCCTTTCAGCTCGTTCCTCAAGATATCTTGCAACTCAAAATAAAACTGTCGTACCGAAACAGTACCAAACTTAAGATGCGGCGAAAGTGCCGTCGTCGAAGGCCACAACAACGACTCTTCTTTTGGAGAAGAAGAAGAAGAAGCTTTCTTCGCCATTTCAAACGGATTCAACGCTTTTCCGCTGCCCTTCTCTTTTGCGAACAACTGACACGGCGACGATTGTGGCTTATCAAACTCTTGCACGTATTTGTATCCGTCTCCGCCTCTGCACAGGGCGCCGCGCATTCGTCGCAATCCTTCAGTTTCGCCGCCTTTACCACCTTTGAACGAAAGACTCTTCGCCTTGTATCCCAAATCCTCCAGGGTCGGTATACCGTTCGCGTATTTGAACTCCTTCGAAAGAGCATCTCCTGCGTTTGGTATCACTCGCAAGGAATTCTTCGGCGGCTCCGGCACTGGACTTGGTGGTTCGCCGACGTTTGCGAGTACTTTCTGAAAAGCGCCCATCGTGCTCGGAGGAATGCCTTTCGCCGAAGCCTTACTCAGCAAAAATTCCTGGTCATACAAAGTGTGCGACGCGTACGTGTTCACATCCACGTTGAGTTTCTTGCACATTTCGATTATTTCTTCGTCGCGTTGCTTACCGAACGGTTCCACTTGTTCCTTTTCGAAGTATATGGAGGAAACGTTAAACTTCTTGATGACGTTCGGCAACACATCTTTCGGCTTTCCTTGGACAACTGTTAAGCAATTGTTCGCGTCGTTCACATTCTCAATCGACAATAAGGATCCCAGATTCTCGTTCAAGTTTGTCAGCGATTGCAATAAAAAGTTCATTCTGTTCGCTCCAACGCTCTTCTCGTTGCAAAACCACGGATCTAAGATGAACAGTGGCAAAACTTTTTTGCTCTCGTCGCCGCCGCCGAAATTTTTCGCATCTATCAAAGCTTCAGACAACGCCGGATTGTCGTGAATGCGCAAACCTTTGCGAAACCAGACGATTGAGGTCGTCGCTTCATTGCCCATGGTTGTAAATGATGATGATGTTTGACCAGATGATATCGTTTGTCTTCTTACACGCGCGATTGATGGAGAACGTCGTTGATTAGTAGTAGCAGTGGTAGTAGTAACGAACGTCGACGAAAAATTCGATGACGACGACGCTTTTGCAAAGTGAAAGTTTCTCGAACAACACCCGGCGAACGAGTTGTGATTCGAAGTCAACGCTCGACGAATGATGATAATGATGACGATTGTGAACGAATAAGGTATCTTTCGTTCGAATGTGTTCGATTGTATTTACTAGTATAGCAGCAGCACGCGTTTGAAGCAAGGAGAGGGAGAGCAAATTGGATAAATCTCTCTCTTTTGCGCCTTTTTATGTGGAAAATAAAAACAGCTCCCACCTTGTTATCTCTCTCTCAGTCTTTCTCTCTCTTTCTTCTTACTAAAGAGATAGCGGAACTTCGTTTTCTTTCCCTTCCGAATTATCGTCGATGATGTTACCGTCGCCTTCCTCCTCGTCGATTCTTCCTCTCAAAATCCTCTCTACTTCCGCTTCTTCGACGAGTTGGTCCAACAACTTTTCGTCATCCTCTTGTTCGTTTTGGTTAGAACCCATTGTTGCGGCGACGGAGTAAATAGAACCACCGTATTCAGAACCACCAAAGTCTTTCACACTACCCACGTCATCTCCGCCTCTGGAGGAAACCGCATCTGAGCGAATGGAACGCACGTCGTCTTCGATTGGAAGCGGCGGAAAGGAAACATTTTTGAACTTGGAATTTTGGCGCTGAGCGAAACTTTCACCCGCGAGGAGATCCCCATTGGGGATGTTCTCGTCGTCATTTTTATTATTGTCGTTGTTGCTAACGTTGTCGATGCTATCGTTGTCGTCGTTGTCGTCCTCGTCGTCCTCGTCGTCGCTACTATTGGTATTACTATTATCGTTTTTGCTGACGTTGAATTTCAATGCTGCCATCATTTTTTTAGCCTCTTCGATTTG
>JACLAA010007296.1_pt1 | contig 55941 bp, 35 predicted proteins | sample 8027891 | NCBI WGS metagenome assembly JACLAA01 (sample SAMN15724900, study PRJNA655200) | protist metagenome | isolation source: fluorescence activated cell sorting (FACS) single amplified genomes of... | place: Spain: Blaines Bay Microbial Observatory, Mediterranean Sea | collected 2016-01-19 | reverse complement strand
CCACCATCCTCCTCTGCCTCGTCTCTTCCATCCTCGCCTCTTTCATCTGCCACTTCCTCGCCAACACCTCGTCTTTATATTCGCTCTCCAACTGCTCCGGCGCCTTCCCGGTCTTGGCGCACTCCATCGCGAGCAAATGGTCGTCGGTCAGATACGACGGTTTCGGCAACACCTCCTCGTCTGCAATGTCTTCTTCTTCTTCTTCTTCTTCAATATCTTCATCTAAACCTTCATCTAAATCTTCATCTAAATCTTCTCCGCCCGGCGGCGTAGAAGTCGTTCCTTCTTGGTGCCTTTGCTGCTGCTGCTGCTGCTGCAAGTGTCTCCCTAACGCGTGCCTCGCGTGCGCCATCGCGATCCCAACGTTTAACGCGCCCGGTATAAAATTTGGAATCCCACCCATATGCGTTCTCTGTTGTTGTTGATTTTGTTGTTGTTGTTGTTGTTGTTGTTGTTGTTCTCGCGCGGGCGGTTGTTGTCGTTCCTCCTCCTCCCTTCTCGTCGTCGGAGGCGGATTTTGCACAACGGAATGATTCCTCGGTGGTAACGGTAAAGCGCGCTCGTTTCGAAACCTCGCCGCGTGTAACGAGCGAATCTCTTCCATCTGTTGTTGTTGTTGTTGTTGTTGCGTTCTTTCTCGATTATTGTGCTCTCGCTCCGTCATGTTTCTCGCGTAGGTAATCGAAAGAGAAGAAGTAGATACTCTCTCGGGAAAATGAAGGATGAAGAAAACGAGTTCAGAATTTACTCTCTAACTCTCACTAAGTTTCTACTATAAGTTCAATGATGTTAAACTCCAAGAGATGTTCTCAGATGTATGATTCTAATAATGATGTGCTCTCCAAACTGGTATCAGATACCGCTTGGTCTTTAGATGTGATATATGCCGGTAATGATGAGAAGAAAAGATGTTACTCTTCTTCTTGGAGAAATGAAGGCTGAAGAAACAGTTTTTCAGAATTTGTCTCAAAAGGCGGGAAATTTTAATTGACTGTCAAAAAAATTTCCGCCGAAAATTTTTGACAGTCCTTTTTCAGTGTTTTGAAACGAAAGAGTCCACACTACAAAGAGAGAGATATGCGATGATGATGATTTCAGCAGCTTTTGTTGCGCAAACAGGACAACGGTTTTGCCCCGTGCTCTCCTCCTCGTCCTCCTCGTCCTCCTCTTCCTCTTCGTTCTCGAGGAAAAGTTTTGGTGGTGGTTTTTTATGCGGTGGCGACAGATTAGGGTGGTCTCCTAACGGTCCTAAGAATGGATCTTTTGTGGTTGGGAAAAGTTCACGCGTTTCAAGGAGAAGAGTAAAGAAGACAAGCGCGTTGGTGATGATGGGGGTGCACCCAAAACCTCCTTTCGCCATAAAAGCGCAAAACGCAAAAACGACTGTATTTTCATCTTCTTCTTCCTCCGTATCCTCCTCCTCGAGCGTGTTGAAGAATGAGTATAATAACAAAAGAAGGAAAAGAAGAGGCGATTTGAAAACGAACGCGATAAATTTGCGATATTCGATCGAATCGAGTTTAAACACTCTGGCGAACTTGTTTCCACTGTGGATTGTCTTGGGCGCTCTCGTTGGGCTTTTTAACCCAACTGTGGTCGCGCCGCTCTCGAAATCGGAAATCGTGACGCCGGCGTTGGGAATCGCCATGCTCGGCATGGGCGTGACGTTGGACGAAGGGTCGTTGAGGCAAATGCTCTCGGTGAAAGGGTCCGCGCGCGCGTTTCTCGGGTCTTTGTTACAGTTTACCATAATGCCGTTGCTCGGGTTCTTCGTCGGCCAGATGTTCGGGTTGGAGAAGAGCGCGAGACTCGGGTTGATTTTGGTCGGGTGTTGTCCAGGCGGAGCGGCTTCGAACGTGGTGGCGTTTTTGGCGAACGCAAACGTCTCTTTGTCGGTGGCGTTGACGACGTTGAGCACGTGTTTGGCGGCGTTTGCGACGCCGTTTCTGACGAGCAAGTTGATGGCGCCGTTGTTAGTAGCGGCGTCCAAGACGAAAGGCGCGCCGACTGGGATAATCGAGGTTGATTCCATGGCTATGGTCGCTTCCGTCGCGCAAGTGGTGGTAATGCCAGTTATCGCCGGATTTGCGTTGAAGAAGGTCTTTCCGAGAGTTGCGAGGATTGTGTCTCCGGTGTGTCCGTTGTTAGCCGTCGGCGCGGTGGCGTTAATTTGCTCTTCGGTCATCGGGAAACACTCCGAGGCGATCTTAGGTGCCGGACAGGATATTTTGTTTGCAGTTATCTGTTTACACGCGCTTGGGTTTATGTTCGGGTACATCGGTGCGAAAATCTTCGGTTTTCCGAGTCGAGACGCGAGAACGGCGAGTATTGAAGTCGGCATGCAAAATTCCGCGTTGGGCGTCGTGTTAGCCGCGGCACACTTCGCGAAGGATCCGTTGGTGGCGGTAGTTCCCGCGATTTCCGCCACCGTGCACAGCTGCCTCGGTTCTATGCTCGCCGGTTACTGGAGGTTTAAAGACAGAGGTGGTGGTTCTTCGTCTTCGTCGATAGATGATGATGGCGTGAAGATTTATTCGTTCTAAAACAATTCGAACAACGAAAGACATGAAAGACAACAGAACGCTTCGTCGATGCTTTGTTGTTACTTTCTATTTTAATTTTTATTAATTAAACGCGTATGCTAAAATTTATCTATGTGCTATAATATCAGGCGGCTATCAGTCGGCCCAATCTTCGCGGAGCCAGTTATCGCCGTGTTTCTTTTTCATCTCCTTCTTTCGCGCTTTTCTTTTTTCGATTTCCGTTCTCGATAACTTTTGGTGTCTAGCTTTTTGAATCTCTCTCATGGCCTCGTCCATCTTTGCCGGGTCGATGTAATTTTCTAAACCAATGTTTCGGTACGCTGCGCCGGCGCCGCCGGGTGGACCAGCCGCGCGACGCCGTTGGAGGAGCTCGTTGACCTCGGCGGTGACGCGACCGGTGACTTTGTTATACGTACCAACAGAGGCGAACCGTTCCGACGCGTCTTCGCCTTCATCGTTCGCGTCGATACGCGCGCTTGAGCGCACGCCTGTCGCGTTCTCCATGGCTATTTTTTCTTGTTCTATTCGGTCGTTTTCCGGTAAACCTTCCAAAGCAGCTTGCGCCCATCGGTTCGGTTTTTCTATGCCGTTGTTCTTTTTATCTTCTCCTTCGTCATCTTCATCTCCATCATCGCTGGCTAGCCCGTTCAAATTTTCTTTCGCGATTCGATCTCGCGCCGCGATGGCCGCCATCATCACCTGCTCCGCTTCTACCGCCGTACATCTCAACGGTAATACCGCACCTAACGCTTCGCATCTTTTCCTTAAATGTGCGTCACCTAATAACAAAGCTAACGAGGTACACTCATCAGATTCCTTTTTTGTCGTTCCGTGTTGCCTCACCTTCAAATTCATCGGCAACGCCGCTCGCCACATTTGCAACTGTTCCGTTTGGAACGGTCCTTGCCAATTTCCAGAATCGTCTTCGTATTCCCACCCCATTTGCGGCGCATTTGCCGCGACGACGCTCGTACCCGTCGGAGATGGTGGCGATTTTGCTCGTCCGGATCCCCCAATCTCTCCTCTCGCTTCTCGCTCAATCTCCTCCAACTCTTCTTTACTCACGCTCGCGAACAGCGCTCTCTTCTTGTGTTCCGCCAACGCGCTTTCGTCTCTGACAATCTTAATCGTCGTTTCCTCCGGCTCTTCCCACCTCGTCTCTCTCGTTTGTGGGTTGAAGTAATAAAACTCCTCTTGCGTCTGGTCGTACGATTGGACCCATTTCGTCGTCGTCGTTTCCTCTTCGTCTTTTTCTTCTTCTTCTTCTTTGTCTTCTTTCGTTGTTGTTGTTTTCGCCGCCGCTTTTGAATGTCGTTGCCGTAACTCCTCGTACTCTTCTTTACTCGTTGGAAAGTTCACCTCTGGGCCGTCTCTTTTCGGTTCGCACAATTCGTTATCGACCGCGTGCGCATATTTTAACCTCGCTTTCGATTCCAGTTTCGCTTTTAATACTATTTGTTCAACCTCAAGATGTTTATGTTCCGCATCAGAGATTTTCGTCGCTTTGTTGGAAATTTTACCGTCGTCTAAATCGTCAAAGTCGTCAAAAGATTCATCGTTCGTCCGGGGTTTCCGCTTTTCCAACGAAGAAACATCTTTCCTCTTCTTTGTGTCTGCCATTTTCTTCCACTAAACTTCTTTTATGATAGCAATATAATACTACTACACAAAGCGCAAAACGAATGAATTAATAAGTAGAGAGATGAATGAAAGTAAAAATAATGGAGTAAAAATAATGAGAGAAATCGCCCTTTTGAGGACAGAACAAAAAACGTTTTAAAAACGTCTTTTGTTCTGACTCTGATGTGAATAATACTAATACTAATACTAATGGGGAAAAGACTCTCCGGCGCGCAGAAGAGGAAAAAGAGGAAGGAGGGAGAAAAAGCTTTAGCGGAGCATGTTGCGAATTTGGAGCGTTTAAAGCTTGGACCGACCAAGTTGTGGACCGGGTTAGTGTTGCATCATAAGGATGTGTTTGTCTCGCATGTGATTTCGAAATTGAACGAGACGGATCGGTGGTTCTTTGCAAAGGCGAATAGTGAGAGTTCGGGTGTGCTTGAGTACGCCGGGGTAGACGCATCGGGATTACGCTGCGCTGTTCACGAATACACATCCATTTCGACGTTGGAATGGGCGTGGAATGACATGGATTGGGGAAAGAAATTTGAAAGTGGACAAGTGGTAGATCAAGTCTGGTTTTGCTCGGGAGTTGCTCAAACGAACAAACTCGAGTTTCTCAAGTGGGCGAGAGAAGTGAAACAGTGCGAGTGGGATGAAAGTACGATTAAAGTGGCAGCAGATATAGGTAATCTCGAGATGCTGAAGTACTGCTTCTCTAATGGTTGCCCGTGTGATGAAGAAAAGTCGTGTAAACAAGCTGCTATTGGAGGACACCTCGACTGTCTTCGATTTCTTGTCGACAAAGTGAAACCTTCGCGAGATACGGAGGGGAAAGCGGCAATACAGGCGTCAGGATATGGTCGCATAAACATCTTGAAATATCTTGTTGAAGAAAGAAAGATATCTGATGAGGTAAAGCCCCTCTGTGTAGCAACCGCTGCAGGCTATGGCTATCTCGATTGCCTTAAACACTTAATCGAAGAGGCGAGAGCGCCTCTCGACCTGTGGTCCTATATCGAAATTTCTTTTTTTGCATGAGCTTCTTCTGTGCTTTTTTTCGTACTCCTACGAGAAGAGTAGGGTTGGATCTTCACATTAAACACCACCACCTTTGCCTCTTCTCCGCGTTGAGGAGCCCATCATATTTTCTCGCTTACGGTCGTAGTATTGCTGTTACGAGAGTGAGAGCGTATTAAGTCGTCGAAAACAGCATCGGGGCAGAGGAGGCCCGTGTAGTTTGTTTTGCGTAGAGTAATTCCTCTTTCTCGTGTTGTTTTTTGCGCTGCTGCTTTTATTGGAATTTCATCATCCGAAAGAGAGAGAAAAAAGAACTCATCAGACGAAGACAGAGGAGACAGGATATCATACCACGACTACGAGTTGGAGAGAGAAGAAGGCGTTTTAGAGAACAACGTTTTTTTAGCGTTTAGTAGTACAAGCGCAGCATAGAAGAATCAGAGAAGAAGAATTTTAGTAGAGAGAGAGAGAGAAAAAACAACAGAACCAACGAGGACAAAAGAAGAAAAAAGTATGGTGTACGTGAAAGGAGAGGACGGGTTATCGGTGCAAGACTTGACGAAGTTAGACATTTCCTCGTTGAACCCTTTATCGCCGGAAATCATCTCCAGACAGGCGACGATTAACATCGGGACGATTGGGCATGTCGCGCACGGGAAGTCCACGGTGGTGAAAGCTATTTCCGGCGTGCAGACGGTTCGTTTTAAGAACGAATTGGAAAGGAACATTACGATTAAACTCGGGTACGCGAACGCGAAAATATACGAGTGCGAAGATCCGAAATGTCCGAGACCGGACAGATATTGCGCGTATTCGAGTTCGAAACCGGACGATCCGGATTGTTTGGTGAAAGATTTTGAAGATAAGAAGATGAAACTGATTAGACACGTCTCCTTTGTCGATTGCCCGGGGCACGATATTCTTATGGCGACGATGTTAAACGGCGCCGCGGTTATGGACGGGGCGTTACTTTTAGTCGCCGGGAACGAGACGTGTCCGCAACCGCAAACGAGCGAGCATTTAGCCGCGGTGGAGATTATGCGATTGAAACACATCATCATTTTGCAAAACAAAATCGATTTGGTTCAAGAAAACGCCGCGGCGAATCAGTACGATCAAATTTGTAAGTTTATTCAAGGGACCATCGCAGACGGAGCGCCGATTGTGCCAATCTCTGCGCAGTTGAAGTATAACATCGACGCGGTGTGCGAATACATCGTGAAGAAGATTCCAGTTCCGGTGAGAGATTTCACGTCCCCGCCGAATATGATTGTCATTCGATCCTTCGACGTGAACAAACCGGGCGCGGAAGTAGACGACATTCAAGGCGGCGTCGCCGGTGGTTCCATTTTACAAGGCGTTTTAAAAGTTGGACAAGAGGTGGAAATCCGACCAGGGATTGTCTCTAAAGATGCGGAAGGTGCCGTAACCGCGACGCCAATCAAAACGAGAATCGTCTCCTTATTCGCCGAACAAAACTTGTTGCAATACGCCGTCCCGGGCGGTTTAATCGGCGTCGGCACAACGTGCGATCCAACCTTAACCAGAGCCGATCGCTTAGTCGGTCAAGTTCTTGGTCAAGTCGGATGCTTGCCGTCCGTATTCACCGAATTAGAGGTGAACTTTTTCTTACTGAGAAGACTTTTAGGCGTCAAGACGCAAGGCTCGGAAAAAGCCGGCAAAGTCTCCAAGTTGAGCAAAGGCGAAGTGTTGATGTTGAACATTGGATCTATGTGCACCGGAGCGAGAGTCGTCGCGGTCAAGAACGATTTGGCAAAGATGCAATTAACCTCTCCGGTGTGTACAAAAGAGGGCGAAAAAGTCGCGATTTCTAGAAGAATCGAAAAGCACTGGCGTCTCATCGGTTGGGGCTCCATCCAAAACGGCACCGAAATCGCCGTATCCGGAAGCAAGTAACCGCGCGAAAACGTACGAGGACGAGAAGAGAAAGAATTTAATTAAAAAGTACTAGGATAAAGAAAAAGAACAACAACAACAGCGAGAACGGATTCGCACAATTTCAATTGCACGTGTCAGAGAGAGAGATAGTAAGAGTTTTAATTCAGACGTGTTGTTTCGTTCGTAGTGTTGTTTGTTCGTTTTTCTCTCGTTTTTTCTCGGCCGCCGCCACAAAATACTCTTCACCTCATAACAGCGCTCGTCGGTGCGCGAATACTAACACTAAGCATCATCCGAAAAAAGCCCGTACAGCAGTAGCGCATAATAATAATGTCCACCTCCCCGTGGGTCGCTCTCGCGGCGAAGAGAGAGGACCCGAACGCCGCTCTCAAACGTTTCGACGCAGAAACGTTTCGTCCGCCACCTCGAAATCTCCCGAACGAAACCATCTGCGTCGTCGACGCGAACGCCATCGTGAAAGGACAAAACTTGAGCAATTTGTCCTCAAAAAGCACCAAAGAGGAGGGGGGGGAATTGCTATTCAAAGAGTTAGTGACGACGTCGGCAGTCCTCAAGGAAATTAAAGACGAACACGCGCGAATGAGGCTGCAAAACGACCCGAATTGGCAGCGGTTGCGCGTCTCGGAAGCGGACGAGGAGACGGTGTCGCTCGTGAAACGGTTCGCGCGATTGACGGGGGACATTGGGCAGTTATCGGAACCAGATGTTAACGTCATCGCGTTAGCGTTAAAGTTAGAGAGAGAGAAGTGCGATGGGGATTTGAGTCACATTCGGACGGTTCCGCCGCCGGCGAGGAAATATCGACGCAAAGCGAGCAAGACGGGCGCGAAGCCGCTTCCGGGATGGGATTTCGTGAGCAACGCGGAGGATTGGAAAGAATTGGACGAGATGAACGCGGAGATGGAACGGATGGAGAAAAAGTTAGTGGTTGGGGAGGACGTCTCCGAACGGTTCTCGAAGATTGCGTTGGAGAAGGAGAAATTGTTGCAGAGAGGGTTGGAGGCGAAGAGTTTAGTGAAAGACGACGGGGACGAGAAAGAACGAGAAGAAGAAAAAGAAGCGGCGAACGAAGAAGGCGCGAACGACAACGACGACGACGAGTGGGAACCGGCGATTTCTAGAACCACGCGAGTGAGACGAATGAAACGAGAACAAAGAAACAAAGAGCGTGAGAATGAAATAGAAAAAGAACGAGAACAAATAATAGCCGCAGAGATGCAACAACAACAACAACAACGCGCGGAAGAAGATGAAGAAGGAGATGAAAGCGTGGACGAAAACGCCGGCGTCTCCTTTTTTCAATCCGGACCGGGAGAGATTCCAGACACTGACGAAGACGACGACGATGAAGAAGAAGAAGAAGAAGGAAACGACGACGACGCGCTCAGTCAATACACGGAGAAAACGCAAATCTTGACCGAGGAGCAACAAAAGCACGAACAAAAACGGCAAAACTCTCTCGTCTCCGTCGTCACCGCCGATTACGCCATGCAAAACGTCATCTTACAACTCGGTTTGAAACTGTTCACCCCGGACGGCATGCGCGTGAAAGAAGTCAGACGATGGGTCTTGCGTTGCCACGCGTGCGAAACCGTCACTGCCAACACGCAACGCGTCTTCTGCCCGAAGTGCGGCAACAACGCCTTGGAACGGGTTGAAAAATTCACCGGCTCGGACGGCGCCGAACACTACGGCGTCCGAAACAAACACGTCTTGAAAGGCACGAAATATTCAATCCCGATGCCTAAATCCGGCCGAACGGGTAAAAAGATGGAACCCATCCTCCGCGAAGATCAACTCATCGGACGTAAAATCACCAAAAAAGAGCGCGAGCTGAACAATATCTCCAAGAAAACCGAGGACGTGTTCAACTGCGAGTTTAGCGAGGATAAATACGGCGAATACGAACACGTCGGCGACGCGCAAAAGACGATCATAAGCATCGGCGGCGGGAACGTCAAGAAGAATCCAAACGAAAGGAAACACGTCGCCACGAATAGAAGACGCAAGTAGTAGTTTTAGTAGTAGTAATACGAGTATAATACTAATAGAGTATTATGAGTGCAGTTTCGCTGAAAAGAAGATGTCTCTCGTCTCGCTCTCTTTTCTCGCAAGAAGTCTATTTTCACACATAAGGGGGGCTTTATCCCTTCCATCATTCTCTCCTTTCTCTTTCCTTTACTAACAATAACGAAGAATACGCGGGAAAACAACGCGTAGTATTAGTAGTACAACTGTAGTGTTTTATTCGATCACAACCTCTCTCTATTTTCAACAACGCCTTCTCTGCCACGCACGACGCGTATAATAATACTACGAATAGAAAAGAGAGATCATTTGGATGATTTCTTGTCGTAATAGCTTTGAATTTCCTTTCGTCTTTCCCAGTGCGAATACTTCCAAACCGCCCCGGCGACTAAACCTAAGGACATCCCGATGACGGCTTCTTTCACGAGGTAGACTTTTTGCGCCACGCCGTGGTACACCGTGGGGCCTGCCATTTTATATGTGATATCTCTACACAACGAATAAAATCTGATGAAATTGGATCCGTTCTTTTCCTTACAGAGAGACAAAAACCTTGGCAGCCTCTTAGTTAGGGTTTGAAGCCCTAAACAAAATTTTTGAATCTTTCCTTGGGAAAAAACAACGAACGGCATTTTATATCACACAAAGCACACTTAATATAAGGATGAGGAATACTAGTACTACTATTCAATCGATCGACCCCTCCTCCGTGCACAGAATATGCTCCGGCCAAGTCATCTTGGACATCTCCTCGTGTGCGAAAGAACTCATCGAGAACAGCGCAGACGCCGGGGCGACGAACGTGGAAATTCGAGTCCGAGAGTTTGGATTGGAATCCGTCGAGGTGAGCGATAACGGTTCGGGAGTTGCGAGAGAGGACGTGAAGATGTTGACGATGAAATACGCGACGTCGAAACTGAGAACATTTCAGGATTTAGAGGATGGTGTGGATACGTTTGGGTTTCGAGGCGAAGCGTTGTCGTCGTTGTGTGGGACGTGCGAGCGATTGATAATCACCACGAGAACTTCGAGCGATGAGGAAGGCGTGAAGGTGACGTTCGATAAAAACGGCGACGTCGAGACGGAGGAGATTTGCGCGCGGTCGGTTGGAACGACCGTGAGAGTTGAGAAGTTATTTCATCCCTTGCCGGTGAGACGGAAACAGTTTGAACGAAACAAAGCGAAAGAGTATGCAAAGTTGTTGCGGGTTTTACAAGGCTACGCGTTGGCCTCGGAAACGAGCGGGTGTCGATTCGTCGCCACGCACCAGCAAGGTAAAAACGGCGCCAGGCAGACGGTGTTGCAATGTCGAGCTTCTGCTTCGTCGAATGGTGGTGGTGGTTTCCGCGATCGCGTGGCGTCGGTCTTCGGCGCGAGAACGGCGGAGAGCGTGTTTGAAATCGATATCGGTTTAGAGCGAGAGAAGAGTGCGGATGAAATTTTAGAAGAAGAAGTAAAAGAAGAAGAAGAAGAGGATGTAGAGGATGTAGATAACGACGACGACGATCGTTTCGGACGATGTACAGGGTGGGTCTCTTTGCCCGGTCTCGAAAATAAGAAAACCTCCGCGCGAGCCTCGGCAGATCGGCAATTCTTGTACGTCAACGGACGCCCGGTAGATTATCCGAAAATCGCGAAAACTCTGAACGAAACGTTTCGCGCGTACAACGCGACGACGACGAACGCAAATTATCCGTCCTGCGCGTTGAATTTTGAAGTGCCGAAACATCTCGTGGACGTGAACGTCTCTCCTGATAAGAGAACGGTCATGTTTACGAACGAACACGACATATTGATGTACTTTAGGAACGGGATTAAGAAAGCGTTCGAACGCGCGGTTGGCGGGAACGGAGAAAGAGGGTCGGCGGATGGTCTCGTGAGGAATTTTAGAGCAACCGGGGTGGATCTGTCGCAGCTGCCGATGACGCCAGCAGACGCGTTGATTGATGGCCCGATGAAGGGTACGACGATGATTGATACCGATGAGTTTGAAGTGATTGACGACAGCGATGGAGAACAAGGAGGAGAAGGTATCGCTTGCGCGTTACCCGTGGCGCCAATCCAAGTCAAAGAGGAGGAGCCGATGCGAGTTTCCGCCGACGCTTCGACGCAACAACAACAGCAGCAGCAGCAAACAGATTTACAAGCCTTTGGTTTCACTCGAGAAGCTGTACCTGCCACGCAAAGGAGAAACGCAGCCGTTATCGATAAGATTGCGGCAGAAATCGCCGCGGTTGAAAACACGGAGACCAAGTTTCAATCGTTACCCGAGACATACAAGGAACGCGCGGTGATGTTACCGTCGGATTCGGAAAACGACGACGACGACATGAAGGATGCAGATTTCGACCCATTCGCGATGAAAGCGACGATGGCGGGTAAAATTGCGTCGAAGAAGCGCAAAGTAATCGATGATCTAAACGCGACGACCGAAGCGGAGGAGAATGAAATGGAAAACGACGCAGACGGCGAGAAAGAAAATAACTTTGAGCATCGAAACGCTCAACAACAACGACAACAACAACAACAAACGCTTAAAGAAGTCGAGTTTAATATCGATGTCGTTCGCGCAAAGAGGTTGAAACGAGCGAAAAGAGAGAAACGCTTAGCGCTCGAACGGGAGAAAAAAGCCTCCGCGGATGCCGAGTTGCTGAAAGAAGCTTCTTTACACAACCAAGATAACGCGGCGGCAACCAACGCGCTCATCCGGCGGTTCGATAAATCCGAGTTTGCCAACGTTCGCGTCGTCGGACAGTTTAATCTCGGCTTCATCATTGTCGTTCGCGACAATACCGATGTATTCATCGTCGATCAACACGCCAGCGACGAGATTTACAATTTCGAGCGACTACAAAAAACGACGACGTTGAACAAGCAACCGTTGATTCAACCGCAACGGTTGGAACTGTCACCGGCGGAGGAACAGATCGCGAGATCGAACAAAAAGACGTTCTTAATGAACGGGTTCGGGTTTTGTGACGTTGCAACATCTCCTCCCGACTTTCCGGGCGATGAATCCTCCTCCTCTCGCTTGGCGCTCGCCGCGGTCCCATTTAGCAAAGACACCGTCTTCGACGCCTCGGACGTCCACGAACTCGTCGCAATGCTCGACGAGGGAGAATACGCCGTCCCAGTTCGTTCTCAACTTTCCGTCGGTTTATTAAAAAACTCCGCCGCTGATGCCGGCGGTAGTACTAAAACCGTCCTCCGTCCGAGTAAAGTCCGAAACATGCTCGCCATGAGAGCCTGTCGGTCGTCGATCATGATCGGCGCGCCTTTGTCGCGTCGCAGGATGAAGAAAATCTTGCAAAACTTATCCACGTTGGAGAGGCCGTGGAACTGTCCTCACGGAAGGCCAACCATGCGACACGGCTGTCGATTGTAATATTATATATTTAGCTATTTTTATTTCGACACGCACAAAACAAAACTTCAGAATCAAATGAAGTGGCCACCCGCGCTGATAATCCCATCCGCTTTGGAAGACTCTCAACAGTTCATCGATGGTACTCCCGAATCATTCATATGCGCGATAACGCTGAGAGTTATGAAAGAGCCAGCTTTGTCCGTGAAATCTGGGCGAACGTACGAGCGAGACGCGCTTCAGGAATGGGTGGAAAAAAGAGGGACGGACCCGCTCAATCCTTCCGCGCGAATGGGCGTCGACGATATCGCGCCGAACTTTGCGATTCGCGATTTGATCGAACAGCACGTGAAAGACTCCGCGCTGCGTTTCCTCGTGATGAATGAGAGCAATGTTGGAAGTAAAAATAGTAATGATAATACTATTGATAGTAATATTGATAATAATAATAACGGTAGTAGTAATAGTGTTCGTGAACGAGTTGACGACGATGATATCATCAGAGAAAGATTTCTGTTTCCAAGACGCCGCGTGGTTGCTATCGCGCCGGAGTTCAAAGTGACGAGCGTCGAGTTTCCAGATCCGGCGAAGAACGAGCCGAGAGGAAAGTTTTTCCGATTCAAGATGGTAGATTTAACAAACGTCGTCGGCGAGTGGGCGTGCGAAGATACGGAAGCGTATAAGACGCAGGAAATAAAAGGCGGTTCTGGAGCGTCGTTCGTAGCGAGAAGGAACGGGACAGAAGATGGAAACAAAGCCATTTGCGTTTGGGGCGGTCCAAATGGCGAAGGGGTTGGGTGTTGGAACCCGGCTGGATACGCCAAAGAAAACGATTGGGAAGTTGGAGATACGGTGACGTTGTTGAATTACAGCGAATCGTACGCCATGCCACCTCTTACTTTTCCTCTCAGTATCTCTGAGTATAAAACGCACTCGCAAACTGGATGGAACTTGCCCGGGGAAATGATTCGATTTGGAAACGCAGGTTTAGTCGGTCACTGGTGGAAAGAACTCGACGTGGAGTTTGTACTCGACAAATCCAACGTCGGAATTCGAGTTTGTGGCGTACACACGGACGCGCTTTACGAGAGCTTATGTTTTAACGTCAAAGCGCTTCGCTCGGACGGTCAGTGGCACGACGTTCCTTTGAGTCGTGACAAAGTCGCGTGGGGACGCGCTTTCGCGCAGCCGATTGACGACGCGAGGTCTATTCGAGTGACGTGGCCGGATACCGATCTGCATAAACTTCCCGGCTCGACGTACAGATCCGGAGGCGGGCTTCACGCAAATATTGTCGGGTGTTCGACGAGTATAGACGTCCTTTCCGTTTCAGAAAGCGGTTTGCAATTCCATTTCGATACGGATGCGATGGCGGCTGCGTTTGGCGGAGATAAAAATTGGCCCGGAACGTACGTCTGCCACGCGCTTCGTACAGGCGTAACAGGTCCCGTTACATTCGAAAAGTCTTCTGTTTCTTCTTCTTCTTCTTCTTCTTCCAAGAAAGGCGTGCGCTTTTTGTTCGCGAAGATGAAAAGGAGCGATGATGTAAACGACGACGAAAGCGACCCGCTTGGCGTGGGAAGCTTCGTGGAAAAGGACGCAAACGATTGGCACGTCGGCGATATCCTACTTCTCGAAAAAAAAATCGCGAAAGGCGAAGAAGACCAATTGCCGCAGAAAGGATCCGACGCGTGGCTCGAGATTAACTTTCCAGAACCGAAAAAGAAGACTTCGAAAATGGAGGAATATCCCACCGTATGATGAAAATATTATTAGTCATTTGCTGCGTTTGTAAAATACTGTACTGTAAAATACTGTCAGCGTATGCGTATGCCATACGTAGTACTATCTCGCTCGCGTATTTGTTCAATTTAAAAAACCCTAAACTACAAGACGCCGGTTTTGGTTCAACAAACAACTCTCAAGCCGCATTGTAATCGCTCTGTTTGATTACACGACACAACAACTCTACGCAGCAACACCAACAACACAAACGACAAAGAATATAAGTCAAAGACCTGAGATCATGTCCAAAGAAAAGAAAGAGAAGAAAGAGAAGAAAGAAAAGAAAGAGAAGAAAGACTCTGAATCTCCCTCGAAAGAAAAGAAAGAAAAGAAAGAGAAGAAAAGGAAAGAGCCGGAACCTGCGACCATCGAGAATACTAAAGAGGAGGACACGAAGAAGGTAAGTAGTATTCGTTGTTTTATGTTGTGCTCTTCGACGTCTTCTCTCTCTCTTGACACGAGAGTGATTAAAAAGAGAGAGAGAGATTAAGATGATTTCGTGAGAAAGAGGCGCCGCCGCCACCCCGTTTTTCCCCCTGTTTTACCAAACTAACACCAAAAATTTTCTTATTATTACGCAGGACGAGGAAGATGATGATGGCGATTTCAAAGTGCACAAAAAGTCGGACAAGCAAATAGTCGGCGGGAAAGTCTTGGATACGTTCGAAGACGAAACGTTATCCTGCCGAGACTGCGCGGAAGACTTTGTGTTTACCTCCGGCGAGCAAGAGTTTTACGCTTCGAAAGGGTGGGAAAACAAGCCGACGAGATGCGAGGCGTGCAAAATTGCGAAGAAAGCGAGGTTTGGAGAAGATAAGCCGAAGTGTTACGCGTACGAAAGAGGTGAGTGCACCAGAGGAGAGAATTGCAGGTTTTCGCACGGGTCTGAACCGACGTACGGGGGCGGCGGCGGCGGCGGCGGCGCTCCGGTGTGCTACGCGCATCAAAGAGGCGAGTGTACCAGAGGCGATTCGTGCAAGTTCTCGCACGAAGAAGGCGGAGGTGGCGGTTCCCGACCGCCGTCGAGAGGTGGAGGCGGCGGTGGCGGCGGTGACGGCGTCTGCTTTGCGTTTTTGAAGGGTGAGTGCACGAGAGGCGATTCGTGTCGATTTGCTCACGATAAAAACGCCGCCCCGCCGAAAGCTTCCGGCTCGTGTTACGCGTTCCAAGAAGGGCGGTGCGATCGAGGCGACGCGTGTCGATTTCAGCACAATTAATGCACTGCGTGAAAATAGTGTGTGTGTGTGAGTGAGTGAGTGAGTGTGTGTGTGTGTGAAGGAGAGAAAGAGAGAGAGAGAGAGAGAGAAAGAAAGAGAAAGAAAGAGAAACGAAGAAGCGCGTGAGAGCAAGCATCGTATCGTGAGTTACTATATATAAAAACCATTATAATATCAATATTATTACAAGTCTTGAGTTGAGGAAAAAATACGGGTACTTTCGTTCGTTCGTTTCTTTTCCATCATTCGCTCGCTAATGCTTTCGACTCTCTTCAATCGTCTACGTCCATCTTGTCGTCGCCGTCGTCCTTCTCTTCTTCTTCCTCTTCTTCGGAGTCCTCGTCGTCCGGCTCGTAATGCGTCCCTTCCGGTAAAGGGTAAACGAACGCCTTCTCCGCTGTTGCGGCATCTCTTTGTCTCTTTTCTAAACTATCCGGCTCTTTCGCCGCGTCGTTGACCATATCCGCGTCGTCGTCGTCCTCCTCCTCTTCCTTCTTCGCAACCGCTCCCGCGCCGTGTGTGTCTGTCAAATCTATGCCTCGTCGCCACGCGTCGTACACGCCTTTGAAATGTTCCAACGCGTACCCTTCTGGATTACCGTACCGAGCGGATTTCCAACCGTCGTCTGCTTTTTTGGATGGATTCACGTTCCGTTTACAATGAATCGCCCACGCCGACGGACTCGTGTACACTCTCCGATCGCAGCTGCCCACTTTGCACCCGCAAATAATCTCCCCTTCCTCGGTCAAATCTCCAGTATACACGTTCCCTAAATACACGACAAACATCTTCTTCTTCCCTTTTAACAGAAATCCAAGCTTTGTCAGCGTCGCTAAATTCACCGCCACTTTCACCGGTCTCCCGAACGCCGCCATGTGCGCGTCTGCGTTTATCTGTCCTCTCTGCATGGCGTTCATCGCCCTGCTCCCTCGGTTCACAAAGCTCAACTCGTCCGCTCTCCTCGCTCGATCTCCCGCGACAATCCCGCTGGTATAATTCGGATCTTCCTTCTTCCTCCTCGCGGTTAACTCGTCGTGTCTTTTCTTCCATCGTTTCTTCGATTCAATCAACCACTTTCCTTTATCGCGTTTCCAGAGTTGCAACATGGCGTCCGCCTGCGGTTGCCGGTCTAAAACGATTTGCATCGTCGCCCAGTCTCGACCGACGTCCACTTCGTTCGTCTCGTCTTCCGATTCTTCTTGCTCGTCTTCGTCTTCATCTTCGTCTTCGTCTTCATCGTCCTCGTTTTTTTGCGCATCATCCCCTTTCGTCGTCTTCGTCTTCTCGCCGCCTTGTTCTCCTCCTCCTCCTCCTCCTCTCGAAGGATCGGAATTCAAATTTAACGTCGTTTTCCGGTCCGCCTCGGCTGCGTTTAAGAATATGTCCTCCTCTTTTTCCTCCTCCAAAATGTCGTCCTCAGTAAAAGCCTTCTTTCCTTCTTTGTTTTCTTCGTTTTGCTGCTTTGTCGTCGTCAAAGTCGAGCATCCGATGCGCAGAACTTTCCCGGTGTACCCGGAGACGGAGACGAGCGATTTGATTCGTGTCGTTGGAGTATTTTTGTTGTCGTTGGAGGACATGTCCAACGTTTGTATCATCTTACTCTCTTTTCTAGTGCCGAGAGATTATGCAAAAGTCTTTGTCCTCTTTGTCTTTGTCTTTGTCTTCTCCTGCGCGTGTAAAGGTACAACAGAAAAGGACTGTTGTTTGATGTGAGGCATTCGACCCCAAGAAGGAAAGATGTAAAACGTCAAAAACGCTCGAAAAATGGCACATAAAAAACGAAGTTTGCTCTACCAAAGCAGCGGGTATTGGTGATAGGAGTACGAGTAGTATTCGTATTACTAGTATTCGTATTATTAGTATTACTCTTCGAGCAGTCGTTGCACTAAATCGGCTTTCAATCCATCCGTGTTCAAACCTTTCGCGGTTAACATTTCTTTGAGTTCTTTCACGGTTCGTTTGCTCAAAGTCGTCGCTTTGTCATTTTTTTCAGGCGGCGGAGGATGGGGTTCGACGGAAGCGCTTTTGGAGCGGCGCGTTGAGCGTCGTGGTTGTTCTTCTGGCGCGGGAGATGGAGATTTCGACGTTCGCTTTCTCGGCGCTCTAGTCGCCGCCGCTACTGCTGCTACTGCTGCTGCTGCTGCTGCCGGTGGCGGTGGTGGCGGGACGTCTATCTCTTTCTCCTCTGGTATCGTCTCCGGGATGTTTTTTGGCTTTTCTCTCTCCTCCCCCGCCGCTTTTTCGGGTTTCTGCGCCGGCTCGCTCATCGTCCACGGCGCCAAATCTTTCGCGTGTATCCCGGGCGATACGGAGCGTTGTCTGGCAAATCCTCTGCTCCCGATTTCAGGAATTTTTGGCCCGTCCGCTCCGTTTCTATTCGCATTCAAGTTACCCGACGGTCTCGTCCACGTCTTGGCCGCTTTTTGTTTCGAAGGCGGCACGTACGGCGCCGCTTTCATCGTCATCTCCCCGGGCGGCGGCACGAACTTCTCCTTCCGCTCTCCTTCTTCTTTCACCTCTCCGTCTTCTTCTCCGTCGTCGTTGTTCGCATCATCACGCTCTTCGATGTTTGCTCTCATTTTCTTCGGCGGTGGCGGCACAAACGCGTTTGTTCTCTGTTCCTTTTCTCTCGTCCACTCGTTTTTCGTCGTCGTCGCCATCCGTTCTCGATCCATCGGTCCCTCGTATTCTCTGGTTCCTCTCCCTCTGTCGTCGTCGTTAATACTACTACGAGTATTCGACGGTGGTGGCCTTTGAAACCGTCTCGGCGCCGGTCGTTGTCCTCCTCGTCGTTCCCAACCCCGATCATCACCATCGTTCTCCTCCTTTGTCTTCTTCTTCATGAAATCCGCCGCGCGTTCGCTCGCGCGTTCATACAGTCGAATTTTTTTCAGCAAATCTTTCCTTCTCTGAAGGAGCTTTTTGTCCTTCATCTTTGTGTTGATGTCATCGTCGTCGTTTCTCTTCGTCTTCTTCGTCTTCTTTCGTCGTCTTCTTTCTTCGGAAGAGGAGGAGGAGGACGAATACGAGGAGGACGAAGATCCTCCCGTTTCGCTCTCCGAAGACGACGAAGAGGATTCAGAGGACGAAGATTCATCATCTCGCCGCCGTTTTCTTTTTGCCATTTTCGTTGTGCTCTTTCTGCTGTGTTGTTGGTGTCAACGTTGAAGAATAATGGATGCTTCAAATCGTCGTCGTAAAAGTGAACGTGTTTTGACGCACAGAGTGAGAGAGAAATCGCGTTTTATGCCGGTGTTTTGTGTGGTTTATGCGCGTGAATGAGAAGACTATTAGTGGGGTACTCGTAGTTCTTGTATTTGTCTTTTGAGGGAACTCGAGACAAAATTTCCCTCATTTTTTTTACTCCCCTACTACAACTGCATATAGTATTACCGAGCGACATCGAACGCGGGATTCTGCGGCCTGGCTTTCCCTATTCTCTCCCTGATGTACACCTTTGGTTCGATCAACAACGTTTCACTCTTTTCGTTTTTCCCGCGTTTTTGTCTTTGTTTCTTTTCCTCTTTTCTCTTCTCGAGAAGAGATTCAATCTCTTTCTTTTTCTCTTCGACAAACGCGTTGGCTTTTTTACCGAACGCGTCGACGAAGGGTATGTCGTTTTTGCGGTTCGGGTCGCGGAGGACGAGGTGGAAGGAGACACAGGCGGCGAGGATGGAGAGACGGCGCGTCCATCTCGCCCATCTTAGTTGTTCGAGTTCCAGTTGTTGTTTGGTTTTGGATTTCGGTTTCTTCTTCTTGGACGTGACTTCTTCTTCGTCGTCCTCGTCTTCGTCTTCTTCATCCGCGCGAGCGCTACTATTCGCAGGGGCGGCGGCGGCATTTTTCGCGGACGGCGGTGACGTCGAGGAACGGATTTGACCCATTTGGCTACTACTAGTTGGGTTTTGGTCGTCTCGTTGGTTGCTCACCGGAAACGCTGGAATGGCGGGTTCGTTGCCTCTCAAATACTTCTCGTGTAGAACTCCCGCCGCTCTCTCTTTGGTCAAATTGACGTACCTGCCTCGTCTGGCTCGAGACGTCGCGTCGATATCGGTTCGTAAAGCAATCTCTAAATTCTCCAAGTTCGTCTCTCGTTTGCGCTGGAAAGACATTTTCGCATCTTCGAGGGTTTTGTGTTTTGCCATTTTCGGAACGTCCTCCGTCTCGAGAGCTGCTTGGACCGCGTCTATGAATTTGCCCGGATGCGCCGTCGCCAGAACGACGAGAGCGTTTTCACCGTCGTGGTTGTTCAAACCCATCGATTGCGCTGCATGTAAAGCTACTGCCGTGTGCGGACATGCCAAGTATTTGTGCACGTCCAAGTTATATTTCATGCTCTCAAAAGTGTCGTAATCCGACACCTCCGCGGTCAAAAATGTCTCTCTGAAATTTTTCAAAACTTTCTTCGGCAATGTCGCGTGTCCGTAAAACTCGTACGTATCTTGAATCCTCCGTAAAATTTCGGTATCACCTTCCGCGCAATAATATACAACTCGCCACAAGTTATATGGCATCACGCAATCCATCGCCGACGCGACTGTCTTCTCTGCTTTGCTCTTTTTTATAATCTCACCAGTCATCGCAATCTCGTGCGCAGCTCCGTTCGCGTTGGTCGCTAAAACCACTTCCGTCATGGGCAAACCCATCTCTCGAGCTAGCTGAGCGGTGAACGCGTGTCCCATCGCCCCAGTCGGCACCACGCACGTCATCGTGTGGTTCTCAATCTCCTCCTCCGTCGTCTTCCCGTGCATGGTTCTAAAATAACACCAAAAAAAATGAGGCAGTTGCGCTAAAATCCTCAAAATGTTACAGCTATTCAACGACGTGATCCCGTTCCTTTGCACAAACTCCTCGTCCGCAAAGATCTTCGAGCACACGTCGTCGATATCGTCGCACCCTCTTTCGCACTCTTTCACTTCAATCGCGTTCACATTTTCACCTCTCTTCGTCGTCATCTGCCTTTCCTGCGCTTTCGAAATCTTCCCGCTCGGGTACAGACACCAACAATCGATGCGATTGTTCCCGAACTTTTCAATCGCATCCAGCGTTGCCGGCCCGGTATCTCCCGTCGTCGCTACGATCACGTTCGCGCGTTCGTGTTTTTTGCTCAAAAAAAACTCAATCATCTGCACCGCGAACGCGAGCGAAATATCTTTCACCGAAAGCGTCGGTCCGTGGAATAACTCCGCCACGTGAATTTGCACTTTCGTTTCGGAAGATTTTTTACTTTTACTCTTCTTCTTCTTCTCATCGTCATCATCATCACTATCTTCGTCTAAAACGACCAAAGGCACCACGATATCGCTCTCGTCGAACCCTTTGTAACACTTCTTTACGATCGACCGTAACTTCTCCTTCGGAACGTCCGTTTCGGTGATGAATAAGCGGAGAATCTCGAACGCTAAATCTTCAAATCCTAAACCGCGAAGGCGTTTCAGTTGCGCGCGATTCAGTTTAGGAATCATCTGCGGGACGAACAAACCTTGGTCGTTCGGGAGATTCAATAAGGAAGCGGCGTGTAAGGAGCACTTATGAGTGCCGCCTCGGGTGGAGACGTACCGCATTCTTTATTTATTTATTCTTAGTACGTGTTGTTGTGAGTATTTATTCGCGTTGTGTGTTGTGTCGCATTCGAAAACGAGAGAGACAAACTTTAATAAAACGCAGTAGTACGATCGATGATGTTTAAAAGCAACACGCGCAATGCATCTAATAAAATGGATTAATATGTTCACTAATTGTTGTTCTTCTTCTTCTTATTATTATTACTGTCAATTACCGGGTGGAGGCGGTGGCGGTGGAGGTCTTCGTAACGCGGCGAATCGATTACCGCCGGGCGCGTATCCTCCTCCGGGAGGCGGTTGTTGATAGTACCCGGCGGCGGCGCCTCCCGTACCCGGCGGTGGTGGTGGTGGTGGTTGAGCGTAGGCCAAATTTGGTGGCATTTGCTGGTAGTATTGCGGGGGAGGTTGCTGATACGCGCCGTGTTGTTGCGGTGGCATCATGACGCCTCCTCGTTGTTGCATCTGCAAAGACTGCATGAGGATGCGTTTACCGGCGTCGTTCAAACCGGCGGAGTTCCCGTTCGTTCTTACGACGTTCACGCGCAAACGAGAATCTTCGATAAATAGTTTTGGTGGTGGTGGCACGTCGCTCTGGTCCAATATAGGTTTGGGTAACACCGTACCTTCCAACAACCTCGGCGGCACTTTCGTCGTGCCTAATCGATACCGAGCGCAAACAACCCTATTCTCGTTGATATTCTCTTCGCGCATCATCGGCGACTCGATCTGTTTCGGGCAACAATCGCCGTCCGAGGTTTTCAAAGGGAGCACTTCGCCACACGCGCCGTCGGCATCAGCAGCGGGGATTTTCAGCGCACATTTTTCGCGAATATCCTCGTCGTCAATTTTCGACGCGACGTTGGCGATTTTCAACATGCACTTGGAAATTGAAAGTTGTTCGTGCGCGTATAAGAGCTCGATGTTGATCGTGTTTCGGTTCGCTTCTTCCGGCGTTAACGTGCAATCCAAATTTCGTGTTTCCGTGAGTAAACGGTCGGCATCGATCCACGGTAACAGTGCCACTGCTTGCCATGCGAAGCGTTTGCCGTTCATGTCCAAATCAAAATGTTTCGGGTAGAAATCAATGATTGGACTGTCCTCATCCGTCATCAACGGGTAAAACGCCGGAGGTAAGGCGTGCGCGGAAGCCGCAGGTAACACGCCCATCAACTGATCGAACGGTTTGAAAGGTTTTCCAAGCTCGAATTCCGTGGAGATGAGTTCTAAATCCACCATATCCGTCGCGAACGGCGCGTAATGGTACGGATAAAACCAACCCCAAGAGCAACACCCCTCGTAATAATACTTACAGACCCACAGTAAACCTCTTATGAACTCTTCCACCATGCCTCGAACAACTTTTCGTCGCGAGTTTAAATCGTGCGACCCCATCTTCGTGTCGTAATAACGCTCTTTCCATCCGATTTCCCCTAATCGAATGTTATCCGCTTCCATCTCGTCCTCTCGATCGTTCTTCTTCTCCAACAGCTCGTCCAATTGTTTCAAAAACACCGCTTTTTCCATCGCGTCGCCTTTTTTCAACCGTGGGATTTCCGACGGTTTCGGACATCCGCATCGAAAACACGATTTGCGCGTTTTTTGCATGTCGCCGCAACCGGACGGACACCGCCAATCGCCTGGTCTCGCATCCGCGCCGGTTGCTTGGACAAACTCAAACGGCACGTCGTCGTCGGTTTCGATGGATTCAAATCCAGAATCTTCACCTTCCTGTTTGACTTCTTCTTTCTTGATTTCGTTGAACAAATCGCTCGCGTTTTTGACTCTGTTCTTGGTCTCGTCTTTCTCTTCTTCGTCTTCTTCTTCTTCCTTGACTTTGGTTGTACTTTTCGCTTTCTTCTTCCCTTTATTATTGATCTCTTCTTCGTCTTCTTCGTCTTTTTGTTCTTTCGCTAACGCTTTTTCAGATTCCAACGCGACTTTCTTTCCCAACAACTTCGCCTTCAACGCGGCCGCGGCGGAAACATTCGCCTCGGCGTCTCTCCCAATGGGTTTCACCTCGGCAAATTGAGCTGATTTACGTTTCACGCCTTTCGTGTTTGCCGCGATATACGCCGGCGCGCGATCAGACGCGTTTATCGATCCACCCAAAGCACTTTTACCAACCAAACTGCCTTGATTGTTCTTCTTATAAAACTGTCTGGACATGTCTTTCTCACGTTTCCTTCTCGACCGCATCTGCGCCTCGCGTTTCGCTCTCTTTTGGAAAATCTGTTCCTCGAATTGCGCCACGGCTCGCACGAATTGTCCGACCCGGCGTAAATTCGGCGTTCCGTCTTCGACTAAATGTCCTCCTAAATTCCCCAACTCCTGCTTATAAATGGTCATCAATAAATCAATCGCGCCTTCTCGAATTTCCAACGTCGGCGAATGAGGTAAAAAATCGTTCCCGACGAAGAAACACATAAAGACGAAATCGTCGAATAACCGTTCGCGGTCGATGGTAAACGTCTGCGGTAAAACGTGCGGACTCAAGTCTAACGCCAAATATTCTCGTAATATGGTCACCGATAATAATTGAAACGGTTTCCTCGCGATTGCAATTTGCTTCGCGTTTTTATCGATCGCTCCGGCGCCTCCGTTTTGCGCCGATTCGTTTGGTTTCTGTTGAAAGACAACTTCGCGTAAAATATGAAAATGCGGTTCGTGCGTCGCTAAAGCCAACATGATTAAATCGGCGTCTAAACCGTACACCACGTGTCGCGTGTTTGGGTCGTACCCGCCGCCATTCGCACACGCTCTCTGTTGCCGAATGTAATGCATCGCTTTGTGCTCGCCTTCTCCCGGAACGCTCGCGTCGCTCACGATAACTTTGATGTTTTTCCACCCTTTATCTGTATTTTGCTTCTTTCGCACGTAAAATTTTAACGCTTCGGCTAATCGTCCCATAAACGGCGTCCCTGGAGTAATCACGTTGGAATCAAAAACGCCGCTTTCAATTTTCGGCGGTACCTCGATCCCATCTCTTCGTAATTTCTCTCTCAGCTTTTCCTCTTCGATTTTCTTCTCCTCGGCTTCTTGCGCCGCTCGAAATCTCCGACTTCTCTGTTGATTCATCTTCGCTCTCGGAGCGACACCGTCGATGGCCATGTATAAAACCTTCCTCGGTCGAATCATGAGAAACAATCTCTCGATGTACTCGAAAATGTTCAAAAACACTTCCTCCTCCGTCGTCGGTGGCGGTCGGTCCTCCGGGTGAAAACACGGGTGGATGATCCCGTTCATGTCGAGATACAGATTGTCAAACTCCTGCCCGTTCGGGTTCGCTTTCGAGGAATCCACGAACACTTTATTCCCGTTGATATCCACGACTTCATCTTCTACGACGTCGGCGATGATTTTCGGGTATTTCACCGAGAGCCATCGGTAAAACGCCGGGACACCCATTTAACCTTCTTTCTTTATTCCTTTAAAATACTTTCGATAAAACAGAAGAGAACACCCAACCCGGCGGCTGATGAATGTCTCAGGAATCGAATTTCCAATCGGTCTCTCTCTCTCTCTTTAATAAGACTTTTCAACACACCAAAAACAAACAAAAACAAAAACACCAACAAACGCTCTCTCTCTCTTCTTCTCTCTCTCTCGAACAGAAGAGAGCAAAAAACAAAGAAGAAGAGACAACGAGTAGTGAGTAGATGTAATTGATGATTTTTGTGTGTCACTTGGTTGTTTTTTTTTCTTTGAAAAATTTTGCAAATTGTTGTTTAGGGTATTAAAACCTAATTGTTTACTGAAAGACACAAGGAGAAAATTTTCTTCACTTGTCACAAGAGAGAGAGAGAGAAGAGAGATGAAAGACATGGATTCAGCCAACGACGAGAAGGAGACAAAGACGACGAGTAGTGCGAGTACGAATAAATCAAACTTCGACTCCGTCGTCGTCCACCCGTTAGTTTTGCTCTCCGTGGTCGATCACTTTAAAAGAGTCGACGAGGTAATACACAACGCTTGTTTTTTCTCTTCTGTTTTTTCCCACTTTTTGCGATCTGATTTTGATGATGATGATGTGATGATGATGATGATGTCAATCTCTCTCTGTTCTCTCTCTCTCTCTCTGTGTTCTCTCAAGCGCGATGATTGTATCGATGTTTTCTCTCTTCTTTTTCTTTTAATAACGTATGTGCGCTGACAACATCATCATAATCAATCAGGGCGACGAGGACGACGACCAAGAAGACGAGGACGAGGACGATTCGAACCAACAGGCGAAACGACGCGTCGTCGGCGTCTTACTCGGTTCCGTGGCGAACGACCATCTGGACATCACGTCGTCGTTCGCGGTACCTTTCGAGGAGGACCCGTCGGATGCGTCGATTTGGTTTTTGGATCACGCGTACGCGGAACAAATGTACCGAATGCACTCGAGAATACACGCAAAGGAGAAAGTGGTCGGATGGTATTCCACTGGGCCGAAAATCCGGGAGAATGATTTAGACATCGGGGAGTTGTTTGAGAAATATTGCGCGGATCCGGTGTTGGTTATCGTGAACTTATCGCCGACGGCGGACGACGCGCCGACGAATGCGTACAGGGCGGTGTTGGACGTGAAGGAAGACGGAACGATGACGCAGAAAGCGCAGAAGACGCACGAGCACGTGCCGTGTACGATTGAGGCGAGCGACCCGGAGGCGATTGGCGTTGAGCATTTGCTGAGAGACGTGAAGGACGCGACGGTGAGTACGCTGAGCACGCAAGTGAAAGAGAAAGCGAGAGCGTTGAGAGGATTGGAAACGAGATTAAAAGAGATTAAGAAATACATGGAGTTGGTGTTGAGCGATCAGTTACCGGTGAACCAGGAGATATTGGGGGAGTTACAAAACGCGTTCAACGGGTTACCGAATTTGAATTTAGAGAGTTACGTCAAGGTGTTCGCGGTGGAAACGAACGACGCGCAGTTGGTAATTTATTTAGGCGCGCTCATAAGAACTGTGGTCGCGTTGCACGATTTAATTAATAACAAGATGGAACAGAAAGAACGCGAACGGGTGAGCGACATGCACGATGCAGAGGATACCGTCGACGGCGGCGTTGGCGTTGAGGAAGACGCGATGAAGAAGAAGAAGGAAGAAGAGGAGAAAGAGAGTAACGACAAAGAGAACGATAAGAGCGTATCGAACAAGAAGAAGTAAAAAATTTAGACAGAGAGAGAGAGAAGAGAAGTAAGAATCCACTAATAATAGCAAGAGCAGAATCAACCAACAGCGTTTGTGTATATAATATATTCAATAATAGCCGATTTGATGTGAATTAAAATGATACTCTGTACGCCGCGGACGTCTCGTCGCGGATGATTACGGTGGTATCGTTTATAAAATCTACGCTCGAAATATCCGGCGAACATTCGGTCTTAATCTCGCACACGAGAAAGGAGTTCTCTTCTAGTGATTCCTTCGGCATCGAATAACAGCAATCGAATATTTTGAAGACGTTGGAGTGCTTGTACGTTACTGCGACAAAGGATTCATTTGGCGAAAGCGCTATGCCTTTCACCGCCGGTGTTTTCGCGGCTTCGAGAGGCGTCGTCGTAGAGTTTGTCTCGCCGTTGTTGCCGGTACCCTTGATAAAGACGCAGTACGTAGACTCAGAATCTAACTTTGGCGGCGCCTTCTGCAGCAGCGTTTCTTCTGCGGTATCGCATGTCGTAGATGGTGCTAAAGGTACCGATGGTAACGCTACTAAAGGCGAATGCGGGAAAAAGAAAATCCGTTTCGCGAGCGTCAAATCGAACAAGGATACGCAGCCTCGAGCGTCGCCGCACAGCAATATTTTACCCGTGTTTACAAAGGTGATAAAGGTAACTCGACTGTTACATATCTCTTGCGTAGACACGGCATAATTCTCAAAAGATGCGATGACTTCTCCCGTGTTCGTGTCGAGCATTCTCCATCCACCGCTCTCGTCGCCGTATGCGATACACTTTTTCGATGGGTGAAGAGCAGATGCGAAACGTTGGTCTTTGTCTGATTTCGGTAGACGAATGAGTCTCGTATGCGTAACGTTTAGCACTCGTGGTTTTTCCCGGCGTTGTTCTGTTCGGGACTGCGATAATAACGTCTGCATATGCTTCCGCTCTTTCTTTTCCTCTTCTTCTTTCGTTGCTTCAAACATGTCCGTTTGCCTCGCGCGCGCTGCGTGGTCAAACGCCTCTCGTCGCGTATTTTCTCCAACCTCCTCCTGTGAGACGACGCGCATTTTCGCCGCGTGTTTCTTCTGTCGTTTTTTGAACTTTTTCAGCAAAAGAGCGGACGAAGGCGCCGTATCCGATGTTTCTTTTCGTTCCTTTTCTTCTTCTTCTTCTTCCTCCTCTCTTTCTTCTGCTTTCGCTACTTTGTGTTCTATGGCTTTCACCCGCGTGGCCACTTTACTCGTCGGCTTTGACTTTGCCTTTGCTTTCTCCTCTTCCTCCTCTTTCTTCGTCTTCTTCTTCTTCGTCTGCGCATCTTTCAACTCTTCCAACTCTTTCTCTAATCCTTTAATTCTTTTCATCAACTTATTTCTCTCGATTGTCAACATCGTCCGATCTTTCATCGCAACCCCGTACTTGGCGTTCAAATCTTCAATCGCCGGCGCGAACACTTCCTCCGCTTCCTTCTTCAAGCGCTTGATGGTTTTCATTTGCTCGCGTTTTTCTTGCTCTAAACGAAGGCGGTGCGTCTTGTGTGTTTGTATTTCTCTCCTGAGTCGCTCGCAGAGTAAGAGCGCGTCTTGGTTGGTTTTCGTGGCGTTGGCGAGGGAGGTGAATTGCGTTTGTCTCTGTATTTTTTGGTCTTCGTTCTCTTTGTGAATACCTAATTCAACGAAAGGAGTTGGAGCATCGTCGACCGGCACCTTTCGCGGAACTTCTTCCGACACGCGAGCAGGTTCAGTTGGAACATCTTCTACTTCTTCTTGCTCTGATATTATTCTCTTCTTCTTCTTTTTCTTCTTCTCAATGTTGTTCACATTCTCTACCTTCTCCTCGGTCAACTCTCGGGGACTCGGCGACGCTTCGCTTCCTCCGTTTTGCCGGTCTTCCTCCCCAAGACACAACACTTCCTTCCGTCTCTCATCTTCGTCGTCGGAGTCGGTACCTTCGACGCTCACGACTTCAACTTCGGCGTACACGAACCCGTCGTCTGAAACCGCGTCGTTTTCGTCGTCTGAATCGTCGTCTTTACCTTTATTCGCGGTCATGCGATGTTTCTGTATGTTTTGTGTCTAAAAATAGAGGAAAAAAGAGTTGGTTAAAAAATCAAAATTTTCGTTCGTTGGAAATTCCTCCCAACGCGGGCGGTGTTCTGTCGCTTCGTTGTTCGATCGATTTTCGTTCGCTCTGCTTTCCGACTCAGTAAATAATGTGCTGTTAATCATTTTGAACATCAGAATTCTCTTGCGATCAACATTTTTTAACATCATCGTCGGAAAACTTCGCGCGCGACTGAAGGAGAGAAGGAAGCAGCGCGCTTCGCGTATTTTTTTTGTATTTCTCTCTCTTTTTCCCGGGGCAAAGGGTTGTTCTCCTCTCTCGTGGTGCGCTTGGTCTCTTTCGGCTCAGAAATCAGATCCGATTTCGAGTAATCATAGCAAAGCGCGGGTTGTTTGGTACCCGAGATTGTCAGAGGTTCAGTTTTTAATCATCATCGCCGAACGCGCACCGAGAGAAGAAAGAGGGAACCTCCACCCGCCCTCTCATCAAATCGTTCTTCTTCTCAAGAGTGAATTCAGAGAGAGAGATACAAAAAAAAGTAAACCGCGCGTGTTCTTTTTCGGCTCAGCGCAGTTTTTATCATCACGAGATACAACTCTCAGACAACACAGCCGGACATTTTCTTACTCATCATCGCCGATTTGTTCGTTTTACGCGCGCGCGCCTTGCTCCCCGAAAGAGAATACGTTCGAGAGAAAGAAAGAAAGAAAGAAAGATCAGAAGTCAAAGAAGAAGAGAAAAATGAGGAACCGTTTTAGCTGAAAATAAGAAAAAGAGAGCAAACACGAGAGAGTTTTTTGACGGCGCTAAAAGTCTTCAAATTCTTTAAATCCTTTTAGTATTACTTTACGAATAAGACACACACACAGAAGGGCGTTTAAAAAGAAGAAGAACATAAAGAAGAACGCGTAAGATGGGTTTGAACAAGAGAGGGAGAAAAGAAGACGAAGGGGAATCGTCGAGCAGTTATTATTCGTCGTCTGATGATGATGAGAATGCTGATGAGAATAATAAGACGACGATGAATGTTGAAGAATTCGGATTCGAACGCGTGGAAAAACTAACCGGCCGGAGATTGAAACAAGAGAAACTGAACAAGAAAAAGCAGAAATCCGGCGGGTTTGAAAGCATGGATTTGCCTCCGGACATCTTTCGAGCGATTAAGCGCAAAGGCTATCGATTGCCGACACCTATTCAGAGGAAAGCGATTCCGGTGATAAGCACCGGCGTGGACGTGGTGGCGATGGCGAGGACCGGGAGCGGGAAGACGGCGGCGTTTGTGGTACCAGTTTTGGCGGCGTTGCAGAAGCACTCGCTGAGGAACGGCGCGAGAGCGTTGATTCTCGCGCCGACGAGGGAGTTGGCGTTGCAAACGTTCGCGGTGACGAGAGATATGGCAAAGTTTACCGATTTACGGTTGTGCGCTTTAGTCGGCGGCGATAGCATGGAGATGCAGTTTGAGGATTTGGCGAATAACCCGGACGTGATTGTGGCTACGCCGGGGAGAGTGTTGCACCACACGAACGAGATTGAAAGTTTCAGTTTACGATTGGTGGAAAAAGTTGTTTTAGATGAAGCCGATCGGTTGTTAGAGATGGGTTTTCAGGACCAACTTTCGGAGATTATGAAAAAAGTGAGTCAATCGAGACAGACGTTGTTGTTTTCCGCGACGTTGCCGAGCGCGCTGGCGGAGTTTGTGAAAGTCGGGTTGAGAGATCCGCGAGTTATACGTCTCGACGCGGAGATGAAAATATCTGAAGATTTGCGATTGACGTTCGCGCTCGTGCGCAAAGAGGAGAAAATAGCAGCCTTATTGAGAATCTTACAAACGGTCGTTGAAAACGAAAAATCTCAAACAGTGGTCTTTGCGAGCACTCGACATCACGTGGAGCACTTGGAAACGCTGCTGAAAAAAGAGGGTCACTCGTGCGTGTCCATATTCGGCGCGATGGATTTCGCGGCGAGAAAAATCGCTCTGGCGACGTTCAAATCGGGTAAGGCGAACGTGATGGTCGTCACCGACGTCGCGGCGAGAGGTATCGACGTGCCTTTGTTAGATAACGTGATTAATTACGATTTTCCAGCGAACGCGAAATTGTTCGTACACAGAGTCGGTCGCGTTGCCAGAGCTGGGAGGAAAGGTATCGCGCACTCGATATTGGTAAAAGAAGAGTTAGGGTACGTCGTCGATTTACACTTGTTCTTGGGTAGAAAAATCAAACCGGCGGATATTGTGCCACCACAAAACGAAGAAGAGGCGGAAAAACGAGCGAGAGAAGGCGACGCAAACGAAGAGTCTGTCGTGGGGACGTTCCCAATCGGTTCCTTAGATTTACTCGCCGACCGCGTCCGGGAATTGCACGAAACGCACATCGAGCTGGAAGCGTTGCAGAAAACCACTGTGAACGCGTACAAAGCGTACCAAAAGACGAGAATTCCAGCAAGTTCGGAATCCGTTGCTCGCGCGAAACCACTCATTGAATGTGGGCCGCACCCGTTGTTCTGCGCCGCCATCTTTCGAAAAGCGTCCAACGCCGGAGGAACGGCGAACACAACCACATACAAAAACGCTAAAGAGTTGGCCGAGCTCATGCGCGGGATGAAAAATTACCGCCCGCACGCGACCGTCTTAGAAGCCGAGTTTGCTTCGGCTGGGAAAATCGGAAAGAACTGGAAAAGTTCGGTATCGGTGAACGCGATGAGCGAGAAACGAAAAGCGCACGCAAAGTTTATCGAGATGCGGAATAACGGGGAAGAAAAGACGAAGAAATTGAGACCTTTAGGGGATGATGAGAACCCGATTGTCGCCGGAAATACTCACGCGGATGATGACGCTGATGATGATGATGATGATGGCAGCGATGACGATTCGGATAACGACGAAGGCAACGACGACGACGACGACGACGACGACCAACGAGTAAACGGTGTCGACATTGGAGCAGGAGGAGGAGGAGGTTCTGGAGGTAAGAAGAAGCTGAAAACGCTAGTCTCTCAAGACGCCTTCTCACGAGGTAAATTTCGCGACGACGAGTTCTTCATGGACGTCGTTCCTCGCAAAATCAATCACAAAGAGCTTGGATTGAGCACGAAAGAAGGTTGCACGATGGACGATTTGGACGAAATGACCATGGACATTGTCGCCGAAGACGGCGCTTCCATGCGCAAACAAAAGAAACTCGTCAGCGTTTGGGACAAGAAGAAGAAAAATTACGTCCAAATCGACGCGAATGAAATCGGCAAGAACGGAAAGAGGATTAAAAACGAAAGCGGGAAAGTAGTTTCTAAAGATACGCTCGGAAAGACGTATAAGAAGTGGCAATCGAAAACGAACAGATACGTTTCGCAAGTTGGTGAGGTTGAAGACGAGAAAACGCGCGCGAGATACGATAAGAAGAAGAGAGCCGGTGCGTCCGAAGGCGGCGGCATGAGCCGATTCAAGCGACATTTTCACACGAAAGGTACGGATGGTGGCGGAAATGGTTCAGGAAACAACGCGCCGAGCGAGCTCAGAAATGCGGACCAGATTCGAAAAGGAAGAAAAGAAGACATCCGGAAGAAAAAGAGTGGTCGAGGTGGAGGAAGATCAGGAGGAAGAGGTGGACGCGGCAAAGGACGTAAATAGTAGCGATAATAGCAGTAGATGTAGTAGGCAAAACCGCGCTTTAGTGATTATTTGTATGAGTAGTCTTCATATACATGTGCTACTGTATGAAAAGTTAATTTTTTACTGATCCCGAGAATCGAACGACGCAAAGCCGCACAACTTAAACACGTGGTAGTACGACTTCTTTTCGATTTTCGAACACCAGTTCCAAGCGGACGTCAATCGACCGTCGATGCACGAACCGGCGTCAAAGAAATTATCTGCACCAGAGCCGTCAAACGCGTGCCTAAAAAAGTCCGTCAAAATCAACTTACGACAGCTCTCCACGCTGTCAAAGGCGTTCTCGATGTATTGGCGCAACTCGCGGTTTTTGCTCGCCAGTTTCGGCAACTCTTTTACTACGAGGACGACCGGCGCTAAAATTCTCGCCACTTGCGTGTACTTGTCGATAAACATCAACGCATTCGGGACGTTGTGGTCGCCCAAGTGAATGACCGAAGATCCGACCCAGTGACCTAATTTCGATTGACATCTGTGCAAAATCTCATGCATGCACTTCAACGTTTGCGGCGAATGTTGGACGCGATTGAGACCTTGACCGGTATTTTGCAACGTGTATCGGTTGTTATCTCGCAACAAATCGTGTTCGGCCAGGTACCAGAGTTTGAACATATCGTTCGCGACTTCTCTCCACAGCATCAGCGATTGAGAAACATACGCGTACTGCCTGCCGTGATTGTGCGATAGGCGCGCGCCCTCCATCCCTGTGGAGATGCCCAGCGAGAACCCTTCCTCGGGTGTTTTAGGATCGAACATATCCGTCAGAAATTTTAACATTTCATCAACCGGGTCGCGATTATAGCGCAAGTATGCATTGTTGTCCGCGATGGAGTATAAGACGTGCAAAATGTCTTCCGAACTTAAATCTCTCGCCGCGTATTTTTTGCTCAACGTTTCCCTGGCGCGTTCTTTTTGCTTGATCTCTCTTTGCACCTCGTGTCTCGGCTTCCCTTCGTGCATGATTTCCGCCGTCGCGGTAGACATTAAGGGATCGTTGAGCATGTCCAAACCGTTTTCAGATTCCGAAAGCAACCAGTACGCCGTTTTCAACGGTCTCACCAACTTAAACGACAACATCTCTCTCACGTCTGGCGATTGCGAGTCTTGTAACAAATACACCATCTTCCCGTACTCCGATCGCATCTTTTCCGGGTTCATGATTTTATGCCTCCTTCCGATTTCAAATATCATCCCGAAAAAGTTCGCGTTGTCCTTAAACTCGCGGTCTTGAATGAGTTTTTGCCCAGCTCTGTAATCCGAAGCCACGACTAAACCGGACATGATGGCGCAAATCTCTTTAATCATCCTCGCAGTTCGTTGCGACCTGGATGACCACGACTGCACGTCAACAACGTCGGTGTACTCGCTCACGTGTAGCGCTGCTTCTAACAAACGCAAGTATTTCCGTTCGTCGTGATCTAATCGCAGCGGTATGTATTTGGCGCGCTCTAAGAAGGACTCTCTCGGATTCGCTCCGCCGCCGTTCCTCTTCTTTGCCTCTTCCAGTTTTTTCATCTCAACCTCGATCGCGTTGTTTGGATTTCTCTCCATCAAAAAACCCTTCTTAAATCCGCCTGTGTTGTTGTTGCTGTTGTTTCTATTCTCCCTATTAATATTCTCCGTCGCGACATCGCTCGCGTCCGCCATCACTTGATCCGTAACTTTATCAAATTCTTCTTCCTCTGCTTCTCTTTCTTCTTCTCCTTCTTCTTCTTCTTCCTTTCCGTCTCCTTCTTCTCCTTTTCCGTCTGCCGCCATAACGTGCGTCGCGTCTACGCCAACCTCCCGTATGGCCCTCTTCTGCTCCTCCGTCGCGTTCGCCGCAAACGCTTTCGCCTCCTCCAACGTCTGCTTCAACATTTCAATCAGCTCTTCCGCGTCGTTAGTACTCCCTCCTACAATCTTCTCCTCCATGTCCTTCAAATCCTTCGCCACCATTCTCGAAAACTCCGCGGACTGTTGCCTTGCCACCAGTAACCGTTGTTTCGATTCGCGCATTTCCGAGACGCGCAACCGTTCCGATTGGTCCAGTTTTTCTCTCAGCATCTCAAAACTCTTCGCTTGGTCCTCCGCCGCCTCTAAATCATCTTCCTCGTCGTCGTTATCGAGCAACGCGTCCAGTTTATCTTTCCGTTTTTTACTGTTCTTATTTTTCTTCTCGTTCTTCTTAGTGTTCTTCTTGTTTTTCTTCCGATGACCGCTCGCTTTTCCTTCCTCTTCTTCCTCCTCCGTGTCCTCGTCGCTACTCCTTCCAATCTCATCATCATCATCCTCATCTTCGTCATCATCATCAAAATCATCGTCAACGCCAAACGACAACGATTTCTGGTGCCCTTGACGTAAAGACGGTAACGACGATCGCTCGTTTTGTTGTTGTTGCAGCCTTTTGTTTTTCTTCGACTGCGCGGAGGAACCGCCGCCGAAATACCCGAACACAGCGTCCATATTTATATATGTGTTTCTCTGTTTTTTCTTTCAGTGGTCTCGTTTTGTTTGTGCGGGGCAGTTTGGTGTAAAAAACGTTTCTTTGTTCAATTTTTGCTAAAAAAAAGTCTCGCGCATGTCCAAATGGTGATTGATTATTCCAAGTGGGATACGCTGAAGTACTCGTCTTCTTCTTCTTCGGACGAGGACGAGGGTGAAAAGGAGGCGGGAAGCGCGTTACCGGAGAAACTGGGGAATCTCTCGCTCTCTTCTTCTTCACCTCTTTGGAACGGATTGGTGTTGCATCATAAAGATATTTTCGTATCGCATGTCCTTTCAAAATTGAATGAGACGGATCGGTTTTTCTTTGCAAAGGTGAATAGTGAGAGTTGGGGTGTGTTTGCGTACGCTGGGGTAGACGTATGGGGATTACGTAGCACCGTTTGGGAATGTTCATCCATTTCGACGTTGGAATGGAAGTGGAATAACTTTCCCTGGGGAGGGAAAAATAGAAAAGGAGATGTGCTAGATCAAGCCTGGTTTTGTTGGCAAGTTGCTGGAACGGACAAGCTCGAGTTGCTCAAGTGGGCGAGAGAAGTGAAACATTGCGAGTGGGATAAAAAAAACGATTGAAGCGGCAGCAGCTATAGGTAATCTCGAGATGCTGAAGTACTGCTTCTCTAATGATTGCCCGTATGATGAAGAAGAGTCGTGCATTCACGCTGCTAAAGGAGGAAAGCTAGACTGTGTTCGATTTCTTTTCGACAAAGTGAAACCTTCAAGAGAGACGGAAGAAAAAACGGCAATACAAGCCACAGCACATGGTCACTTAGACATCTTGAAATATTTCGTTGAAGAACGAAAGATATCTGATGCAGTAAAGTTCAACTGTGTGGCAACCGCTGCAAAGTTTGGCCAACTCGATTGCATCAAATACTTAGTCGAAGAGGCGAAAGTGCCTCTTAACGACTGTGCATACATCGCTTTCGCTCGGAACTACGAGCACCCCGATTGCGAAAACTACTTGCTCGAAAAAGGGTGTCCAAAACCAACGGACGAACAATACGCTTTCTTTCTCAAGCAGTTTATGAAGAGGCAATGAGAAGATAATTCGTTCTTAGATTAAAGAGAGAGAAAGAGAGAGAGACACGTTGTTTAAATTGCATTTCCCCTTATAACTCCTAAAACTCCCCTACCTGGTACATAAAATAGGGGACTTTTTCTCTTCATTTTTTATCTCACATGCGAGCAGGACTTCCTCCGTGCGTTGTCACTGCCGCTGTTCGTTTTTGTTGTGCTTCCCCTCTGGAGAAGAGGTGTTGCTGCTCCCGCACGTCGTCGTTTCTGTCGTCGTCTGCTGCTCGTTCTTCTGTGAACAACATGAACAACAACAACAACAACAAAATGCCCGATGTGAAGTTTTGCGATATCGGGGCGAATTTAGTCTCCGCCTCACCCTCAACGTTCGACGGTTTTTACTTCGGCTCGCAAATCCAGTCGCATCCGGAGGATGCAGAGGACGTTTTGGAGCGTGCAAAACGAGTGGGCGTGAGGGAGATTTTAGTCACCGCGGGAACTTTGGAGGAGGCGAAAGCGGCGGCGAGCAAGTGTCGGATGTGGAACGAAAAGAGTTTTAGGAAGAGTAGTAATAGTATATCAAATGATGACCGAGAAGAAGGGGAGGATGATGAAAATGGTAGCGAAGGGGTGTTTCCGAAGATGTACAGCACGGTCGGCGTGCATCCGACCAGGTGCGACGAGTTTGAGGAAAAGTACGACGGCTCGCCCGAACGGTATTTAGAAGCGCTGAAAACGGTCGTTCGAGAGAACGCGGACGTCGTTAAAGCGATTGGCGAGTGCGGATTAGATTACGATCGGTTGCATTTCTGCGAGAAAGAGACGCAGAAGAAGCATTTTCAATTTCAATTCGAGTTGGCGAAGGAGTTTGATTTGCCTTTGTTTTTGCACTCGAGAAACTCGAGGGTGGATTTTTACGAGATTTTGAAGAGGAACGTAAAGCACTTGAGAAAAGGAGCCGTCGTGCACTCGTTCACGGGAACTCGAGAAGAATTCGAAGAGTTGTTAGCGTTGGACGATAAGATATATATCGGCGTCAACGGGTGTTCGCTGAAAACGGAAGAGAACATAAACGTGGTCCAATCCATCCCGCTCGATCGCATGCTCTTGGAAACGGACGCGCCGTGGTGCGCCGTCAAAAAAACGCACTTTGGGAACACATTTTTGGAAGGAGGAGAAAACAGTAATCGAATTCAGACTCTGTTCGGCACACCGGTGAAACCGAAAAAATGGCAAAAAGGCTCGATGATTAAAGACCGCAGCGAACCGTGTCAAATCGCGACGGTGTGCGAAATCGTCGCCGGGTGTAAAGAAACGTCCTACGAAGACGTCGCGGAGGCGTGTTATCGAAACTCTCGCGATCTGTTCTTCTCCCCTTCTTCTTCTTAATATTCTTTAAATTCTTTGTATAATGTTGTTGTTGTTCACGCGTGTAATATATATTGTATGTATTGTGTATTTCTTTCTGCTGTATAACATTACATGTGGTGTCTCTCTCTCGTGGTAGCATCGTATCAATGGGACTCTCTCTCTCACTCTCTCTTTCTCTCTTTCTCTTCAATCGCGCTTAATGCTTCCTTGAAGAAGGCCAAATACATCGCCCAAGCCTTCTTCTTCAGCTCTTCCGTTGAAGAGTCAGAGTTTATGAGAAACTGAAGCGCGCTGACTTTGCTTCTATTAGCCATTATCTTCTGACCGAGCGCTCGTTTCAGCTCAGATATCTTCTGCGAAAGCGCTTGCAGCTTTTCCTTGTTTTCATCATCGCTCTCATACCTATTACTCCAATCTTCGTCGGAGTAAAAGAACATGTCCCAGACCGTATTGGCGTCAAGCATCATCGCCAGATGAACTAAAAAGATGTTGAATGATGTGAACACAAAGGAAAAAATTGGCGTTTTGAAAAAATGAAAAAAAAAACAACAAAAAACAAAAGAGAGCAAAAAGGAAAGAATTCGGAAAGAGAGAGGAAAGCGTGTGGCAAAGAAGATCTCAATCAAACGCTGCTGATGTGTCCAATCAGAATACAAACGAGTGACTCTGAACGCTTCTAATCTTTTTTATTTAAAAACCGTCGCGTTTTCTCTCCTTTTCACACATAAATATCTCACACACACACGCAGACGACGATCTGTTCTTCTCACGCGTTTACGTTACATAATAAGTGAGCGTTAATAACACAATGGCTTCTTCTTCCGTGACGACGAGTGCGATGTTTTCTCGCACTTCTTCTGTTTTTACTAAGAAATCTTCGACGACGACGGTTCGATCATCGGCCATTTCCCGCAAAACAACGAAGGCATCTGCTTCTTCTTCTTCTTCGAAGAAGCAGCAAAAGCAACAACAACAACAGTTCTTGGGCATCGCCTCCACTTCTTTGTTGTTAACCGCGACTCCTTTTCCGGCGAGTGCGTCCGAGTTGACGGAAAAGCTCGCAGGGTTCTTAGACGCCGTGGATGCAGCCTCGGAAACCGTCGCCAGTGGCGTCTCGCAAACCGTGGAAGTGGCGAAGCAAGTGAAAGAGGCGTACGACGAAGCAGTCCCGGTGGTGACGCCGTACGCGGAGCGCGCGTTTGAAGCGGCGAAACCGTTAGGGGAAGCGGCTGGTGGGTTAGCGAACAAGTACGTGGCTCCGGTCGCGGCGGATGCGATTAGCAAAGCCTCCACGGGCGCGAGCGGGGTGGTGACGCAAGCGTCGGGCGCGTTGAAGCAGCAAGGCGTGGACGTCGCGCCGGTTGTTTCCGTGGTCGAGACGACCGGTAAGAGCGCGGTGGATGCGGCGTTGCCGATTGGGAAGCAAGCGTTGGAGTACGTGTCCACGGCTTCGGCCGGCGAGCTCGGTTTGTTGGCGATCGGCGCGTACGTCGCGTACTTGATCTTGCCGGGCGTCTTGGGCGTCTTCGCCGGCGCAGCGAGAGGCTACGCCGGCGACGTCGGCGCGTTGGAAGCGTACGAAATGGTCCTGTCTGGTAACACCAACATCATCGACTTGCGATCGGAAAATGACAAAGCGAAATCCGGGCCAAACCCGCCGAAAGGGAGAGTTTTAGAGGTGGACGCCAAAGGCGAATCGGTCGAAGTCACCGCGTTGAAAGTGAGCGCCATGAACGGCGTCGGTAAGGGAAAGAAGTACATCATCGTCGGCGGAAACAGCAAAGGGTTCGCCAAAGCGTTGAAGAACAAAGGGTTCAACAAAGTCTTCGTCTTAAAAGGGGGCTACGGGGCGTGGAGAAACGCCGGTTTGCCGTAAATTAAATGTTTTTTTTGCTTTCGCATACCAACACCATTGTATAAAAACGTTGAGCGTAATAACGAGTTTGATGAAAGAGAGAGAAGGAGAGAGCTTTATATGCTTATTACACACTACGACGAGAAGTGAGAATATAAACACACACACGCACAGAAAGAAAGAAAGAAAGGTATAGTATATTATGATATTAAACCTCTACTACCGCTTTAAAACTCTTCTCTGGTAGTATTTAAGGTTTACCCAATTAAGAAGAAGTCCTTTTAAATAAACTCTCAACGCACTACACTCTACTCATTATTTACTCCTCTCCCCGTACGACTCGCGAGATCTTCTCCTCTCTCTGTCTGTATCTCTCTCTCTCTCTCGTGTGTGTGTGTGTGTCACCAGAAAAGAGCGCACCAGGAGCGCCCGAGAGTAAAGAAGACGTCATCCAAATCCAATCCGGTTTGTGTGAAGATATTTTGACGCTTTTTCCCAACGGGCATTAGGAGCATCATCATCAGGTGTTGTTGGTGTTAAAACTCCCGCTCGTCGTCGATCTCTCTCTCTCTCTCTTTGATCGTGTGTCTGTCTGTCTTTTCGAGAGAGCGTTTGAAGTCTGGTGAGGAGGAGTACTCGAGAGAGAGGAAGAGACTAAAACTCATTTAACATCCGATGACGGACGAGGAAGGACTTCTGTTCGATCGATTCGGAGAAATCATCGCGGACGCGAGCGATGTGATCGACGCGATGATTTCCACGCAAATTTCGATTTCGACGAAGAAAAAGAACGAGTACGATTCCGACGACGACAACGGAAGGGAGACGATGCGTGGTGTCGCCGAACGGGCGAGAAGTATGAAAGCTCGCGTGAAAGCGCTCGCGAAGGAGTATTTGACGCTCAGGGCGGCGGCTTCGAAAGCGAAACGGGAGGAAGAAAGTTCCGGAGGAGGAGAACAACTGAGAGACGCGTTACTTCAAGCGCGCACAGACGCGGCGGAACGAGAGAACGCAAAGTTAAAGATGGCACTGAAAGAAGCGAAAGAAGATTGCGCGTTGCTGGTGCGAGCGGCGCGGATGGCCAGGGAGGAGTTTACGAGGTTAGATAAGCTGGAAGAGGAGGAAGAGGAAGATGGTTTCGAGGAAGACGACGACGCGGTCACGGTGAAGTCGTTAGCGAGTAGTGGCGGCGCGACGTACGGGTCCGGCGTGCAAACTTTATTCAACGCGCAGGACGAAGACGAAGAAGACGAAGAAGACGATGACGGTCGAGGTCGGGGTCGTACCGAAACGCAGTCCTTACACGACATATTAGATTTGGACGATCAGTACAACGCGGCTTTGGAAAAGTTGCGGACGGCGAATATTTCTTCCTCAGCGGCAACAGCGGTAGCTAATGATAACGATGATAGCACTCACAACAATAGTCTCGCGGCGTCGATCGCGAGAAAAAATGCAGCTCAAAACAAGGATGAAGTCACGGAGACGGCCAAAGCGGCTGCGATGTTTGCAGCCACCGCGGCTTTATATTCGCACTCCGGTTTAAACGCAGTCCCGAATTCAGGAGGTAAGAATACGAATAAAAGCAGCACTTCGGAAGTCTCATCTGGGACGACTTCGAAGAGCGGCGGTCAAACGCCAGCGGCAGCTCTGTGCGTGGACGACGAAAGCGATCAAGGTCAAGTTTTTCGAACGCCCGTTTTGGTTGTCTCCGATCATCCAGACGCCTTGTCTTCTTCGGACGAAGACAAGGAGTTGGACGGGGAAGGGTCCATGCAAAACGCACTCGATCGAGTATTTTTCGGAGATGACGACGAGGACGAAGTCGATTCGCCGTCAGGTTTCGGAACTACGACGACGAAGAAGAGGGGAGAGAATAAGATGTCGTTCTTGAACGCGTTACCTCCGTAATGCAGCAAAGTGGGGAAACGATAGAAGAGACGATCATGATGATAGTCACACATTATTTATATATTCGTATGAAATAAATTACTCTATACGTACGCTTTGGCTACGCGTGTTCACACTTTTCTTTCTCCCTCTTTCTCTCTCTCTCTTTCTCTTTTTCTTCTCAATTATTACTCTCACTTATTTTAAACCGGTTTGTTGTTCTTCTTCTTTATTATTATTAGTTCGCATCGCACCAATCGGCAGCGTTCTGGAACATCTTCAACCACGGCCCGACGTCTTGAACGTTTGCGTCTTTCGGCGACCAGGGCAACTGCCATCCCAAAAACGCGCGCTCCGGGTGCGGCATCATCGCCAAGTGTCGGCCATCTTTTGAGCACAAACCTGCGATACCTTCTGGAGACCCGTTCGGATTTAACGGATATTCCGTGGTTGGTTTTCCGGCGCTATCGACGTATCGCACCGCGCACTGACCGGATTTGGAGAGTTCGGAAATGACGCTCGAGTCTGGGAAGTGCGCTTTACCTTCGCCGTGCGCGCACCAGACTCCCATTCGCGACCCGCCCATATCTTTAAGCATAATGGACGGGGTGTTCGAATCGATACCAACCGTCACAAATCGGCTTTCAAATCTACCCGAGTCGTTGTGAATAAATCTCGGCTGTTTTGCGTCAGGAGTTTCCGCAACCTTGCCGGTTTGAGACGGGATGAATCCTAACAAAGCCATCAACTGGCATCCGTTGCATACGCCCAAGGAAAACGTGTCTTTTCGTTCGTAAAATTCTTTGAACTGATTCTTTAAGTTTTCGTTAAATCGAATACCACCGGCCCAACCCTTGGCGGAATCTAACACGTCCGCGTAGGAGAAGCCACCGACGAAAACGAGACCTCGGAAATCGCTCAAGTTGGTTTTACCGGTGAGCAAATCGGACATGGTCACGTCCCACGGGTCCATGCCGGCGGAGTAAACCGCGGCAGTCATTTCGCGGTCGCCGTTGGAACCCTCTTCACGGACGATAGCAACTTTCGCTTTATTCGTTCGCGAAAGTTTCGCCGGATCGGTTGGTTTTAAATCGTACGTGAGCTTCCACGTCGGCGCTTTGCGGTTGCGCAAGCCGGCTTTCTCCATCGCGACTGTTTTGTTCGAGGATTGTAATTTTTCGAGTTCAAACGAGGTGTGTTCCCACGCGTCTCGTAAGTTGGCCGTGGTGTCGTCGATGACAATCGCGCCGTTGTGCTTGATGGAAACTTTCCCATCGTTGGTGACCGAGCCGATAGTTCTCGCCGTGACGTTTTTCCCGGCGTACGCTTGCAAGACGTGTTGTTCGTTCTCCGGGGAGACTTCCAAGACGACGGACAACTCTTCAGCGAACAACGCCGCGTTGGCGTCTGGGCCGGGGAGTTCGACGTCCACGCCAGCCGTGGTGGATGGAAAGGCCATTTCCAACACGGAAACAACTGGTCCACCATCAGAAACGTCGTGACCGGCGGAAATTTTACCGTCCTCGACGAGCTGTTGCGTCGTCTCCCACGCGTTTCTAAACGTCTCGATATCGTCCATGTCCGGAACGTCGTCGCCGACTTGGTCGTACGCTTGCGCCATGGCTGAAGCACCCAATCGTCTCTTCGAGCCATCTTTAGACCCGTATTCGACTAAAACCAATTTACCGGAACCTGGCAACTTGGCGTCGGCGGTGACGCATTTGGTCACGTCTGGGACGGTGACGTACGAAGACATGACCAAAGTTCCGGGCGTTTTGACAACTTCACCACCCGCTCTAGCCGCCATGGATAAGGAATCCTTGCCACCATCAATGGCAACGCCGAGTTGAATCATCGTATCTTTCAACGCATCGCACGCGTCGTACATGTGCGCGCCTTCCCCGTCCAATTTCGCAGCGTACATCCAGTTTCCGGAATACTTGATATCTTTCAAACCGGTGGTGTTGGCGAACGCCAAGTTAGTCAAGGATTCCCCTAACGTGACTCTCGCCATCGCTCTCGGATCGATTAAACCCTTGATCGGCGCTTCACCAATACTCGTCGCACCACCAGTCTTGCCAAAGTGCGTTTGCGAAATCACCGCGCAGTCGTTCACCGGGATTTGCAATTCTCCGGCGCACTGTTGTTGGACGATTAAACCAGTAACTGAACGATCGACTTTGGTGGTTAAAAAGCGTTTCGAGCACACGGACGGTAACTTCAACACGCGACCGAGAACGTCTTTTGGAGAATCCGTGATCGCCAACGGTTTCACCGACGGCGGCGCTCTCTTCAAATCGTACTTTTTCTTCGGCACGTCGCCCAAGACCTTTTCTAAATCCAAATCTTCCGGGAACTCGCCAACCGTACCAGGCTTAGCCAACGGATCTTTCAACGTCACGCGACCACTGCCGTTTATAGATCCGAGCACGCTAAATGGGCATCGCTCTCTCGCGCAAACCTTTTCGATGATCGGTAACGATTCTGGTTTGATGAGCATGGCGGAGTTTTCTTGGTACTCGGCGCCCCAGATTTCGAGGACGGACATGGTCTCGTCGCCAAGTTTCACCGCGCGAATGTTAATCTCTCCACCTTTCGGGTAGATCAACTCCTTGACGACGTTACAGTTCCCGCCGGCACCTTGATCGTGAATGCTCAAAATTGGGTTCTTGTCCATCAACTCCACGCACGCTTTCACCACGCGGTTCAACTTGTTACTCATTTCCGCGTCGCCTCTTTGGACGGCGTTGAAATCCAAGCTCGCGTTCGCTTCGTCTTCGCCGCCGGCTTTAGAGGACGCAGCACCGCCGCCCATGCCGATTCTATACGCCGGACCACCGATTTTAACGACCAACATGCCCAAATCGCCTTCTTGTTTTTCCAAGTTGGTGTGATCGATTTGACCGAAACCGGCGGAGAACATGATTGGCTTAATATATTCGCGTCGTTCGCCGTTCGGTAAACGGCTTCCGAACGTTCGACAATAACCAGCGATAACCGGTTCGCCAAACTTGTTCCCGTAATCGCTCGCGCCGTTCGAGGCGTCGATTAAAATTTGCAACGGCGACGCCAAGTTGCTCGGGTACTGGAACGATTTGTCTTCGTGCGGTAACTCATTCCCGGGCATTTGTAAGTTACCGACGACATACCCGGCGGTTCCGGCGACTAAAGTCGACCCAACGCCAGTCGCGTGCGTGTCGCGAATTCTTCCGCCAGTACCAGTTTCCGCGCCTGGATACGGCGCGACCCCGCTGGGAAAGTTGTGCGTCTCCGCGGTTAACAACAAATCGTAATCCACTTTCCTCGGTTGCATGCTCGTGCTCTCTCCGGCGTTCACCGGTCTCAACGGCGTGCACTCGTACCCTCGAATCGCACTCGAATTATCTTTAAACGAAATCGACGAGTTATGCATCGGCGCGCCTTCAATCGTCTCTTTCACCATCTTAAACAACGACTTCTCAATCGGCACCCCGTCCACGGTTAACTTCCCGCTGAAAAACCAATGCCTCGAGTGTTCCGAGTTTGATTGCGCCATATCGAACAATTCCACGTTCGTTGGATTCCTCTTGATGTCCTCCCCGAACAGTTGCATGTAAAAATCAAAATCTTGATCGTCAAACGCCAAGCCGAGTTCTTTATCCACCTTCTCCAACGCTTTCCTCCCTTCGGTTAAAATCGGCACCTCGTACACCTCCGGAATCGTCGCGTCCAACGAAAAACTCATCAACGGTTCGTCGAACACGCACTCCGTCATTCGATCGTGCACTTCTTTCGCGAACAGTACCTTTACCTCCTGATTTTCCATCTTCGTCCCGTCCGCGCGAAACAACTCGAACCTTCGGCTCCTCTCCAAACGTTTCACCTCGGGAACGCCGCAGGAATTACATATCGACACCGCGTTCGTGCTCCACGCGGATTGAAACGCCAGTCTTGGGCCGACTTCAACCACGGATGGTGCGACATCGCCGGATAAACTCGTTTTTTCGCCGAACAAGTCCGGTTCGTACGTCTCCCGTAAGAGCCACTCCAACGTCGCCATCTTCTCCGCCGACAACGAAGTCGTCAACTCGACGTTGAAACACTGCTCGGTTTTGATCGACCCGATGATCACACTTCCATCGTTTCCTGATTCGGAAAGCTTACGATTGACTTTCGCGACGAGCGTCTCGCACGCCTCTTCGGAGAGAAACGGCGTTCGGAAGAGTCGAAGCACGCGACTCCTCGTCGTCTCTCTCGATGATGCTTCCTTTTGGGGGGAGGCGGATGCACATCTCGTCGTCTGTCTTCTTCCTCTCCCGTTGATATTCTTATTATAATTAGTAGTATTCTTCACTCTCGTCGCTCCAACAACAAAAGCACCGCTCCCAAAAAGAGGCGTCGTCGTCGTGGTCGAAGTCATCTTCTCGAATGAGGATGATGCGTGCGTGATACGTACGTGCGTGACCAAACACCTCTGAGGATGATGTGAAAGAAACGACGACGGTTTTTGAAAATTTTTGAATTTTCAATCAAAAACCCTAAACGATATGCTCACGTCTTGTGGTCTCTTCAAAAACGAGCAGAACACAAACACACAGAAGTCAGTCGACCTGTTGTTTTCTGAGACCAAAGACGACGAGTGTATTCGTTTGACCTTGCGTCTGGTTGGTGCGCGCTCCAAAGGCGAGAGAGAGAAAGAAAGAGAGACTTCTTTTCTTTTGTGTGTGCGGTGTGAAAAAGAGAGAGAAAGAGAGTTCAAAATCATCCGTTTTTTCCCTTACAGTTACAAAAAGAAGAGTAAAAAACGCACGAGTTGTTGCACACGTAGAAATGGCAAACTTCATCCCACCTTCGATCCGACACTCCGTGCACACCGTGGTGAAATCCGCGGTGGAATCCATCACGCCTATTCCGACGGGATCGTCGCAATTTTTAGAAAACGGAACGCTCACCCCGGAAGATTTCGTCAAAGCTGGGGACTATCTCGTCGAAACGTGCCCGACTTGGCAGTGGAAAAAAAGCAGCTCTCGAGAAACGAGGAAGAAATATTTACCGGAAGAGAAACAATACTTAGCGACGAGGAACGTGCCGTGCAGAAAACGCGCGAAAGCGATGGAGGAGTATTGCGGGAAAGAAGTCGCACTGAGCGGAGAAGACGAGGGGTGGGTGGAAGCCGGGAACAAGGAGGCCCCGTCGTCGCAACGCGCGGATGGCGACGACGACGATTTAGACGACGACGACGACGGAGAAGGCGGGAACGGGGAGGGGGAGGACGGCGTCGTCGACGAGATTCCGGATATTAGCCGAGTGAACGTAGAAGATAATGATAGAGATGATGATAACGACGGCGACGACGACGACGACGAGTCTATTCCAGACATGGAAGACGTGGACGAAGACGACGCTATTCTCATCGCCGCGCCGAAGAAGGAAAAAAACAACGAAGATTTATTGCGCACGCGAACATACGACGTTTCCATCACCTGGGATAAGTACTACCAAACGCCGCGAGTTTGGTTGAATGGATACGACGAGCAAAGAAACAGTCTCCCACCGAAATTGGTATACGAAGACATAAGCGCGGATCACGCGAAAAAGACAGTCACGATAGACCCGCATCCGCACACGAACGTCTCCTCGGCTTCGGTGCATCCGTGCAAACACGCGAGCGTGATGAAAAAGTTGGTGAAAATGATGACAACGTCCACTGGAGGAGGAGGGGGAGATGGAGAAGAAGAAGAGGAGGAGGAGGAGGAGGAAGAAAAACCGAGCGTGGAGAGATATTTAATCGTGTTTTTGAAGTTTATGCAATCCGCGATGCCGACGATTGAATACGATTTCACCACGAACGGGTGATACGACGTGTGGTTGCACAGGCGCGGGGGAGACCCTTTTCTTAAATGTACTTTAAAACACATAATGGTAGCGCAAGCAAAAGAATATACAAAACAACAATTAATTTCACCTAACCTACTAGTACTAAACATACCTAAACATCTAGATTCTACTATCAATACTCCTATCAATGTCAAGGTCATCTCTTTCACCTGCATCGCTCAAAGAAGACGAGGGCGGCATGCTACTTTCTAATCTCACAAAGCCGCTCATATCTATTTCTATGATGTTATCGACGACCGTGTTTGTTGTCGGCACGACTCGTTTTCCAAACGCCATCTTCAACGCAAAGACGAGTGATAAAATCGTATTCCCGACAGCCGCGATGAAGAACAAGCCTCCCCCACCAACTCTGTCGTACACGCGTCCACCACAAATAGCGCCTAAAAAAGCTCCCAGCGAGTTCATCCCGGAGAAGAACCCCATCACCGCAGCGCGTAAATCTTCCGGCGCGAGTAACCGCGAGAATTCAACGCCTACGGACCAATACAATCCAAAGGTGATGCCGTGAAGTAATTGTAACGGCAACACGAACCACGGACTCCCAAACGATTTCAAAGACGCGTATCCCAACTGTCGAAAGATGTACGCGACGAGAATAAGTAACATCGAACGGTCTAAACCTAAAAACTCTTTAATTTTCTTCTCGTGAAAGAACACCGGCACTTCCGCGACGCATGTGAAGAAAAGCGCGAGACCCATCAATATTGGAGGCGCTCCTAACGTCTCCAAGTGCAAGAATAAATACGTGTCCGTTAATGCCATACTCAACGCCATGAGTAAAAACAAAAGGAAAACTAAAAACGCGCTCGGTTCGGTGACGATTCGAAACGTGCGCTTGGAGACGTCGTTGAAATCGGCGAACGAGGCAGTTCGTTTCATTTTCGAAGGAGTGCCGTCCGCACCAACCCTACCAAAGCGGCCACCGCCACCGCGATTACGACTACTGCTACTCGCGACACCCACCATCCTTTCGTTTTCGCCTTCGTCGTCATTCATCACCACAATCTCTGCATCGTCTCCTTCGTCCAGGACTTCCTTCTCGTGATGCTCCATCCTCAACGCAATCGCGCTCGCCATCGAAAACAAAATAACGTACCCCAAAAATGGCGCAAACTGCGCGTTCTTCTCCTCCGTCAACACCAATCCCATCAGCGGCGCGAAAACGTACCCCCATCCTACGGCACCCCACAACCTCACCTTCCCGTACGATATCGAACTTCTCGGATTCCGCTCGAGATGTTTCGATACCATAAAATTCGTCGCGTTATCCGCCAAGAAAAATCCACCGCTTCCGAACGTTTCCGTCACCAAAACGTGCGCTAATATTCTCCCAAACTCTCTCCTTTGAAAATAGAGACTCCCGTACCCCAACGCGGACGCGAATAAGCAAAACGCGTGTATTTTGCTGTGCAGTTTCGTGTAATCCGCAATCTGCCCCCATATTGGTTGAATCCCGAATCCTATTAAAGGTTTACACGCCGCGATGATGCCGATTTGCGACGGCGATAAATTCCAGTGACGGAATATCACCGGGAGGTATGGAACGAGGACCGCGAGTCCGCCGCAGAAGATGAAGTACCACACGCAACAGTAATAAATGGGAGGTATGGAATTCCTCATATTATCTCTCTTCGTGTTTTTTACGACGAGAGCGCAGCTAAAACAGGCACAGTAGCGCGCATCGTGGTGAAGAAGGCGTGAGAAGAGTGAGAGCGTACTGTGCGCTTTTTTTTCTGAAGCGTGAGCTGCTTTTGGAAGGTGTGTGAGATGTTCTTTATTAATGATATAAACGAGAGTTTGTTTTCAATTAAAAATGATGTGTTTATGATGATGATGTTATAATAAATCAAGCAGCTTCTTCGAGCCTCTGAATGAGCGCCGCTTTGAGACCATCTTGCGGGAGGTTCCTCTTCTCGAGTTCAGCTTTGAGTTGCGCGACGGTCATTTTGGAGAAGTCGGCGTCAGTTTCTTGTTGTTGTTGTTGTTCGGTCTCCGTCGTCGTCGGCGCCGGAGCTGGGGCGGCGTTTTCAGCATCCGCGTCGGCTAATTCAGCCGGTTGGTGTTGCTCTTCGGCTGCTGGGACCATCGCTCCGCCTTCCTCTTGTTGCTGGGCGTCGGCATCCGCGTCGGCTATGGGCTCGTCTTCAGTCGCGGCGGCGGCTGGCGCTTCTCCTTGTTGCTGTTGTTGTTGTTGTTGTTGTTTCTCCGCTCTGTTCTTATTGCCTCTCTCGATAGTTTCGTTGATCAACGCCACGCATTTTTGTACGTTTTCTGGGATGCCAACGATACGAATGGATTGCGTCTCGTTGTCCGCATGGACGTTGCAATTGGACACTCTTCGAATGCGCGTGATGTTGACACCTTTACGGCCCAAGACTAAACCGATTTTCCCCGGCGCTTCTATCGTTTCGATGATTTCGCCCTCCTTCGGTTCGTAGGTTTCCTCTTTATTGTTCTGTTGTCGCGATTGTTGTTGTGGTTGTTGTTGTTGCTGTTGCTGCTGATGATGTTGATGTTGATTGTGTTGTTTTACCGGTAGCGGATCGCCTTCCTCTTCTCGCGCTCTTTTTGTCGCTTGGCCTAAATAACACAACTCCTGCACCAACAAAACAGCCTCGATGACCTTCTCCGGGAACCCGTGGTAAGACACAGCTTTCTTCTCGTCCCAAACCTTGAACGAACAGTCCATGATTCGTTGCAACTCTTTGTGCGTGTTGAATTTTTTGCCGATGATCAATCCCAAGTTCTCGCCGACGACTTCCTCGTAACTGACTTTGCCTCGCTCGTCTTGAGGAAGTTGCAAGATGAAATCAGTTTGGATTGGCTCATACGGTTGAATGTTTCTTCTCGCCGCTTCCTCTCTGAGTTTGTCTATTAAAGTGAGATGTACGATACCGCCGTCGTTCCCTCGTTGACGTTTTCCGGCGGAGTTTGGTCCACCAGCTCCATGATCGTCCAATGGTGGATAATCGTCGTCGTATCGACCTCGTTTCATACCGCTTCCGCCGCCGCCGCCGCCAATCGTGTGTCTCAAATCTCTGCTATCGCGTTGGTGCGGCGGCGGTCCTCTTCCTCCTCCTCCTCCAACTTGCGCGGTGGCGTCCATAAGCCTGGAATCGATTAAATCATTAATAGCTTCGATGGCCATTTGAATTCCACGGGGCGGGCCAGAAATTTCCACCGTCGTCTTATCTTGATTGCAATTAATTTTACAACCGGACATTTGCTCCAACTTTTTCACGTTGGCGCCTCTTGGGCCGACGACTAAACCGTTGTTGCCTTCGGTGTTCATAACGTAGACGTCGTAATCATCGTCTCGCGGTTTCACTGGCGGTGGCGCACGTCTATCTTCGTACCCTCTTTGAGCCGGTGGATTACCGCCGGCTGGTAACGGCGGTTGCACGGGTTCTAAACCAGGGTCCGCGTAGCGCTCGTCGTAGCGATACGGCGCCGCGGCGGCGTTCAATGGAGCTGGTTCTCGGTCGCGGTACCCGCCTCCGCCTCTTCCTCGATCATATCCAGCACCTCTTCCTCCTCCTCTGCCCGCATCTAACGGCGGGTACCTGGAATCGTACCTTTCATCGTACCTCGCGTCGTACGGGGTCTGTTGTTGCTGTCGGTCGTACCCTCTTCCTCCTCCTCCTCCTCTGTCGTATCCTCCTCTATACGGCGCCGAATTTTGATCGTATCTCTCTCCGCCGCCGTACCCTCCTCGCCCGTGTTGTTGCGCGGGCGGATATCTATCGTCGTACCTCGAGTCGTATCTCGTATCACCTCTTCCTCCTCTCCCTCTGTCTTGGTATCCGCCGCCCCGTCCGCCGCCTCGGCCGCCGTAGCCGGTATTATTCGCGAACTGCTGCGCCACGTGCTGCGGCCTTTGATAATCTCCTCCTCCTCTGTTGGGCGGCTGATTAGTATTATACCTGTTGTTGTTGTTATTATTATTATTATTATTTGATCTCGGTGGATGTTGCTGATCCGGTTGCGGTACTTGTTGGTCCATCATCGAGCGTTGTTGTTGTTGTTGTTGTTCCCGAGGCTGATTATTCCCACCTCCTGATCCTCTTTCTCCACGTCTTGGCGCGCGATCGTCCTCGTCCGAATAATTCTCGCGTTGCCCTCCCGTCGTCTGAATCGTCGTCTGAATCGTGGCGGCGTTGTACTGCTCGTTGTTCGGATTAAACGGATCTTGTTCTTCTCCTCCTACTCCTCCTCCTTCTTCTTCCATTTCACTCCTCGCAGGTTTTAGAGGAGAACTCTTTGTAGCCGTCTAAACTCTCTCAAGACGGAGATGGATTCGATTTTCGATCGGATTGTACGACTTCGAGGCCCGTTTTTCCCAACAGAACAACAAAAGAAGTGTATTCTCTTTTTACTGCTTTATTACTCTCGTCGCTCTTCTTCTCCTCAACTGCGCACTTTTAAGAAGGTGGTGCAATCGCCGTCGAGTGAATGCTGAAGAAAGAAAGAGAGAGAGAGAGAGAAAGAGTTTGTAATACTAAAATCGCGCAAAGAATGCAATTTAATTTAATTAACTCTCGTGTGTCTGCGCAATTCAGAAAAGTGAGGGAAAGGCGAGCCCCCAAAAAAACAAAAAAAAAGTTTGTACGACAACGGATGTCGTGGGGGTGAATATACGTATGAGAACGTGGGCCGATGCCGATTTCAGTTGAGTTTAAGGAGGAAGGCAAAACGAAATACATAGAGCTAATACGTATACCTTATATATTGATCGATTGATTATACAACGAGCTTTGCGAGCGAAATTTTTTTATGTATTCGAGGCCTTATTGTTCGAGGTTGCTCTGGTCGATTTGCAACACCGCCATGAACGCCTCTTGGGAAATCTCAACCTTCCCGAACGCTTTCATTCGTTTTTTACCCGCGGCTTGCTTTTTGAGCAGCTTTTTCTTTCTCGAGATGTCCCCGCCGTAGCATTTCGCCAAGACGTCTTTTCTCATGGCGCTGAGTTGCGTGCTCGCGATGACTTTGTTCCCGATCGCGGCTTGGATTGGGATTTTGAACTGCTGTCGCGGAATGAGTTCTTTGAGTTTATCGACTAACCCTCGTCCGATGCCGTAGGCTTTGGAGCGGTGGGTGATGGTAGCTAACGGTTCAGCGACTTCGCCGTTGATCATGACGTCTAAGCGAACTAAATCGTTTTCGCGGTATTCGTTGAATTTGTATTCCATGCTCGCGTAGCCTTTCGATCGGCTTTTGAGTTGGTCGAAGAAGTCCGTCACGACTTCGCCCAAAGGGATGTCGTATCTCAAACACGTTCGATCTTGGGAGAGAAACGTCATGTCGATGTATTCGCCTCTGCGTTGGGTGGCGAGTTCCATCAACGATCCAACGTATTCTTTCGGCGTGAATAACTCGAGTTTAACGAAGGGTTCTTCGATGCGGTCTCGACCGGCGGCGTCAGGGAGCTCCGCCGGGTTCGCCACAGTGAGCATGTCACCGTTGGCCATGTAGACGTGATAAACAACCGATGGTGCCGTGGTGATCAAATCGAGATCGTATTCTCTCTCTAATCGTTCTTGGACGACTTCCATGTGAAGTAACCCTAAAAAGCCGCATCGAAAACCGAATCCCATCGCCGAAGATACCTCCGGTTCGTAATTTAAAGACGCGTCGTTCAGTTGCAACTTTTCCAGCGCATCTCTCAAATCGTTGTATCGATCGGTATCGGTAGGGAATAAACCGCAATACACCATCGGAATAGCTTCGCTGTATCCCGCCAACGCTTTCTCCGCTCGATGTTTCACTAGCGTAATCGTATCCCCTACTCTCGCGTCTTTGACGGCTTTAATCCCAGCCACACAATATCCGACATCCCCTGGACGCAACGTTTTCACCGGAATTTTGTTCGGCTTCATCACGCCAAGTTCTAACACGTCGTATTTCGCCCCGGTATTCATCAACTCAATCTTATCCCCGACGTTGACTTCGCCGTCAAAGACTCGAAAGACGACGACGACGCCTCTGTACGTATCGAAATACGAATCGAAAATCAACGCTCGCAACGGTTCACCTTCCACCGGCACTCTCGGCGGTGGAACCAATCGCACGATGTCTTCTAAAATATCCTCCATTCCAATCCCGGCTTTCGCCGAACATTGCACCGCCTCGGACGCGTCCAAACCCAAAACGTCCTCGATTTCTTGCGCCACTCGATCACAATCTGCCGCCGGTAAATCAATCTTATTCAAAACCGGCACGATTTCTAAATCGTTTTCCAGCGCCAAATACACGTTCGCTAACGTCTGCGCTTCCACGCCTTGACTGGCATCGACGACCAACAACGCCCCTTCGCACGCCGCCAACGACCTGGACACTTCGTACGAAAAATCCACGTGTCCCGGCGTATCAATCAGATTCAACACGTACGTCTCCCCGTCTTTCTTGCTCGTAAAATTCATTCTCGCAGAGTTCAACTTGATCGTAATCCCTCTTTCCCTCTCCAAATCCATCCCATCCAGCAGTTGCGCTTGCATGTCTCTCTGCGCGACCGTATCGGTCATTTCCAACAGCCGGTCCGCGATGGTGGATTTCCCGTGGTCGATGTGCGCGATTATGGAAAAGTTTCGTATTCGTTCCGGAGGGACGACGAGAACCTCGTTTCCATCGCTTTTATTATTCTCTTTCGAAGTCGCTTTTTTCTTATTCGGGGGAGACACCGCGTTGTTTCTCACCAACATACACATCTCTCCCCTTTTCCTTCTCCTCATCGTGTTCTTCTTCCCTAATAGTATTGGATGACGTTGATCATCGTAACTTCTTCTCGCACACGATGACGTGGCAGCAGTATTACTGGAACATGAGGATGATGCTAACGATCGCATCATCATCTTCTTTGTCTTCTCTGTCTTTGTCTTCTTCTTCTTCTTCTTCTTCTTCTTTCTAGAATGCATTCCAAAAGTGTCTCCTTCTTATCTCATTCTTGATTTAGGCTTTTCGGCTTGGCGTTTTCTTCGCACAAAAAAAAAAGAGGGGAAAAGTTTGCACAAAAATCTATCAAACATGACTACTTTTGCGTTTACGACGACGAAAGCCTTTACCTTTTCTTCTTCTTCTTCCTCCTGGACGAGAAGAGAAAGAAGGAGGGAACGATCTCTGAGCGGATCATTTTCCTCGTGCAGTTCAAATTCTTCTTCTTTGTCTTCTTTTAACGGTCGAAATTTTGCGCAAAACCGACGACATTTTCAACGGTCCGAGAAAAAAAAAACGACGACACAGATAAAAGCAAACATCGAAGATTACGACATCGTCCCGAAATCAGGAGGGAAAGCAAAAGGCGGGTTTGTCGGTGGGTTGTTAATCGGCGGCGCGATATTCGGCGCGCTCGGGTTTTTGTTCGCGCCGCAGTTAAGCAAACACATCTTAAAAGGGAAAAAAGTCTTGGACGATTTGTTGGAGGAAGAAGAGGAAGAGGAGGAGGAAAATTGGACAGAGGAAAAGGAGACGAACGCGACTTCCTCCTCCTCGATAAAATTAGAGAAACGAGCGGAAAAAGAGTTGGAGGAAACGAGGAAGAGTTTGAACCAAAAGATTGCGGAGTTGAATAAGGCGATCGACGAGTTTAGCGACGAGGCGGATGTGCGATTGAACGCGAAGCTCGGGCGGTTGAGCGAAGAGCTCGATTCCGCCGAAGCGAGGAGCTTTTGATGAAGATGAAGATGATGAATGAAAGCCGCGCTGTAATGCAATTATTTTACGTGTTTTACGTGTTATTAGTATTCAAAACCCTTTAATTCGATTTCTTTTGTGTCGCCGGCGTAGCAGGAGCTCCTCCTCCTCCTCCTCCTCCTCCTTGCTCTTGCACCATATTCATAAACATAAAATAAGCGACCGGCACTACCCACATGTAGTTTCTTTGAAACCACGTCAACTCTTTCGTCGTCGCATCCACCTTCTCCCCTCGCGCTCTTCGGTTTTTAATTTCCTGCGCTTTCTTCGCGTCCATCGGGCCTCCGTGCCCTCTGACGTCCGTCATCGCCGCGTCCGCGTTCAACTGCGGCGCTCGTTTCGGAAATCTCGCCGTGGCGACCGATCGAAACTGTGCCCCGTCCGCGATGAATAACGACGCGTCCTCGTCGTCACCTCCGCCGTCCGCCTCTCCTCCTAAACTACCCTCTTCTCCGCCTCCTAATAAATGCACTTCCGCCGGACACTCCGCGTCGTAATCCACGGCTAAAACGTTCCCGCTATCGTCCATGTGCAACGTGAAACTCTCTCTCAATCGACTCGTCACGACACATCGCGCCGGACTCGCGGCTTGCGCGAACGCGTTTCCGCTCGGTGCCAAGACGTTCGCCGGAACCCGTATTCGATACTTACGCCCTTTCTTCGCTAAACTTTGCAATTGATCCTTCTCTCGCGTGGTCATCTCGTCCCGATGGACTTTCACATCTTTCAAACGAAATTTTGTACCAGACACTTTACTACTCTTCTCGTTGTTATTCACGTTGTTGTTGTTCTCCAAAACGATCGTCCCGGATATCGTCCCTACTTTCACGAACTCTTCTTCTTTACCTTCTTCTTTCGTATTCCCGTTATTAATGAAGTACTCGAGCGAGTGCCAAAGAGGAAACTGTATCTCTTCGCCGTGTTTTTTGTTCGACGCGAGATCGAGCAACGCGTTGGAGGAGGAGGACGAGGACGAAACTTTTTCCTTTTCCTCCTCTTTCGTTAAAGAAGACAAAGACCCTAGGTTTCGCGAGACTTTGAACGACTTCACGGAATGTTCGTCTTCCTCTCCAAAACCTTCTTCGTAAGAAGAAGAAGCGGAAACCATCGTCACATCGACAGATGAGCAACAAACCGTGATGAAAATGACAACGATGTTAAAACAACAAAGGAAGAAAAAGACGCCTTTTCGTCCTCCTCCTCCTCGCGAAGAAGAAGAACAAGAAGTCAACGATGATCTCGCCATACTGCTGCTCTGTAATAATACTATATATATAGCGTATCGTTTTTAACGTGAACAAAAACAAAACACAGTAAAAAGAACTTAAGAACTGAAGAAGAAGAAGAAGAAGAACAAAAAGAGTGCACGGAAGAAAGTTTTACCTCGAGACAAAAAGTCCTGATTTTTTTTTTCAAAAAACGAGAAAAAAAACAAGAAGAGCAACAAAAAGAAGAACTGAAGAAGAAGAAGAAGAAGACAAAGAAGAAGAAGAAGAAAACACAAGATTGCGACACACATTTTTTCTTCATTTAATATCGATTCATTCCTCTCTTTTTAGTAGTAGTAGTAGTATTATAACATAACGGAAGAGAGAGTGAGACAGAGAGTTTTCAGAGAGAGAAGGAAAAGGAGGCGAATGACGACGAGGACGAGGAAAACGAAGCGTGGTGGTGACGGTGGCAAAGAAGACGATGGTAATGGTGATGCGAAAAAACGAACCGTGGCGGAATTGAAATCGGAATTATCGAAACGCGAGTTACCCACCGACGGGGTGAAAGACGTCCTGTTGAACAGATTGGAGAAGGCTTTAAGAGAAGAAGAA
>JACLAA010001556.1_pt1 | contig 56697 bp, 27 predicted proteins | sample 8027891 | NCBI WGS metagenome assembly JACLAA01 (sample SAMN15724900, study PRJNA655200) | protist metagenome | isolation source: fluorescence activated cell sorting (FACS) single amplified genomes of... | place: Spain: Blaines Bay Microbial Observatory, Mediterranean Sea | collected 2016-01-19 | reverse complement strand
TCGCCAACGTCGGCGATAAGGTCACCGTTCGCGTCTTAGGCGTCGACGGCAGCAAAGTGAAATTATCCATGAAGGAGAAGCTCGACGTAAGTGCCTCACTTGATTTTATTGTATGATTGCTTTTTATCCTCCTTCTCGCGAGGATTTTTTTCGTCGGCAAACCGCGGGAGCATCGTTCCTCTTTTTATCTCGATAAGGACGGAGAAGCCGTGAGAACAGATAAGGAAAAGAGAAAATTTTTTACTGACCACATTCATTTCTCTCTCTCACTCTCTTCTTCTCATCACCACAGTTGGACGAAATGGCTTCGGATATGAACGTTGAAGTTGAATCGTCGGCGTCGGCGATTCAGTTTGCGTTCAAATCTATCGGATTATCGGCGGACAACTTCCCGCAAGCAAAGAAGTCTGGATCGGCATCGGCGAGCATGTCTACGTCTGCCGCACCGACTGAGGAACCTGCGGTAAGTAGCTAATAGGGAAAACTTTGAAACCTCGTTTGTTTTTTCTCCAGAATAGCCCGCGCGTCGACGTAAATCCGCGCATTTGTAATAGATGACGACAACACTTTTTTATTGTTTTATGTAAAAAATACTCACGTTTTTTTCATTTTTTCAGGCCGCCGCCCCAGCTGCTAAAGAGGAACCCGCACCAGCCGCCGCTGCTGCCGCTCCAGTCGCCGAACCGGCCGCACCAGCTGCTGCCGCTCCAGTTGCCGAACCGGCCGCACCAGCTGCTGCTCCGGCTGCTGATGGTGCCGCCATCTCCGCGGCTACGGTTAAAGAGCTCCGACAAATGTCCGGTGCAGGTATGATGGATTGCAAGAAAGCTTTGATTGAACAACGGTGACGTCCAAAAAGCGCAAGAGTGGTTGCGCGTCAAGGGCATGGCCTCTGCGGACAAGAAGCAAGGCCGCATCGCCGCCGAAGGCGGTGTTTTCTCGTACATTCACGCTGGTTCCAAGATCGGTGTTTTGGTTGAAGTCAACTGCGAAACCGACTTTGTCGCCAGAGGCGATAAATTCAAGGATCTCGCGAAGGATGTCGCGATGCAAGTCGCCGCGTGCCCGGAAGTTGAATACATCTCCGCCGACGACTGCGATCCGGCGATGATTGCCCGAGAGAAGGAAATCGAAATGAAGAAGGAAGATCTCCAATCCAAGCCGGAGAACATCAGAGAGAAGATTGTCCAAGGCCGCATCGACAAAATGGTCAACGAAAAGGCGCTCTTGCCGAAGGATTACATCAAGGACACGTCCAAGACGGTTGAAGAATTGATCAAAGAAGCCACCGCGGAATTGGGCGAGAAGATCTCCATCCGTCGCTTCGAAAGATTTAACTTGGGTGAAGGTATCGAGAAGAAGGAATCTAACTTTGCGGCTGAGATTGCCGAGGCGACTGCCGTCAAGGCTGAAGCGCCGAAGCCAGCTGAGCCGAAGAAAGAAGAGCCGAAGGACGACGCTCCGGTTGAGATGGTTGCCGTCTCCGCGGCTGCCGTCAAGGAGCTCAGACAAATGTCCGGTGCCGGTATGATGGATTGCAAGAAAGCTCTCGGCCTGAACGGTGGTGATGTTCAGAAGGCGCAAGAGTGGTTGCGCGTCAAGGGCATGGCCTCTGCGGACAAGAAGCAAGGCCGCATCGCCGCCGAAGGCGGTGTTTTCTCGTACATTCACGCTGGTTCCAAGATCGGTGTTTTGGTTGAAGTCAACTGCGAAACCGACTTTGTCGCCAGAGGCGATAAATTCAAGGATCTCGCGAAGGATGTCGCGATGCAAGTCGCCGCGTGCCCGGAAGTTGAATACATCTCCGCCGACGACTGCGATCCGGCGATGATTGCCCGAGAGAAGGAAATCGAAATGAAGAAGGAAGATCTCCAATCCAAGCCGGAGAACATCAGAGAGAAGATTGTCCAAGGCCGCATCGACAAAATGGTCAACGAAAAGGCGCTCTTGCCGAAGGATTACATCAAGGACACGTCCAAGACGGTTGAAGAATTGATCAAAGAAGCCACCGCGGAATTGGGCGAGAAGATCTCCATCCGTCGCTTCGAAAGATTTAACTTGGGTGAAGGTATCGAGAAGAAGGAATCTAACTTCGCGGCTGAGATTGCCGCCGCGACTGGCCAAGCTTAAACTTAATTTGAGAGGGAAGGAAAGTAGCGGTAATAATGTACGACGAGTTGTTTACACACGGTGGGTGAGATTTCTTAAGAAGAGAGCATATACGATAGCAATTGCGAATGTTTTTAAGTCAGCAGAATATTATTATATAAGTATAAGTATTTTTCTCAGTGTGGCTTTAATCACCTTTAGTCAATTCGGAAATATCAACGCCGGTCACGTCCAACGCCACCTTCGCCGCGGCTGCGAACCCGGCGATCCAAAAGATACCCAAAAGCACGTAGTTTTCAAAATACAAGCACGTCGCGGTTCCGCCAACCGCCAACGCCGCCACACCTGCGATGCTCACGGCTACTGTCCCCGGATCTAACTTTGCTGATCCACTCGAGCTCGCATCCTCCAATACCTGTCCATCCTCCGTGTACATTCTCGGCTCGATGCCGAAAACGTTGTTGTTCTCCAAACTCGTGTCCGACCCACCTTTAAAGGATTGCGAGACAAACCCTGGACCTAAACTCCCATCTTTCACGCCAACGTAAATCGCATCCTCCTCTTCCGCGACCACGACTGGAAACACTTCCATATTTCTACACGTCTCCTGCGGCGTTAATTTCGCCAACACTGGATTATCCGGATACCAGGCTTTAATCTCCCCGGTTTTCAAGTCAAACGTCGTTTTTGTCGTCGGGCACTCGATGCACGCGTCTTGCGTCAATCGAGCTCTCTCAAACCCCTCGGAATACGCGCCTTCTGATGGTGATCTCGACTCAATCGCGCAAATCGTATCTCTGTACCAAAAGAGTAAAATAGACTTCCCCAAAGCGTCGATTTTCTTTCGGTCTCCTCTCGGTAAGTCGGAGAACGAGAGAAGTTTGATGTACGACTCCGGGACTTGCGTTTTCGGGGAAGCTGCTGGAGCCGCCGTGGCTGGCGCCGCCTCTTGTCCATCGCCGCCTTCCGCGCGAACGACGACGTTTGGTCCCGTTTTTGACGACAATGCTCTTTTGGACGATGATGATGATGATGATGATGAGTGCTGAAACGTCGACGACGATAACGCGACCGATGATGATGATTTTTGTTGTTGTTGTTGTTTATGTTGTTGTTGTAAAGAACTTCGAACGATCGTTCTTTTAGACGACGCGACGGTTTTGGACGTCGAAACGAAGACGCGCGACCCCGAGGACGTGAAGGCAGCAGTGTTGGTCATGATTAATAATAATAATAATAATAATAATACTACGCGCTTTAAATAATGATGAAGATGACGTTGCCACGCTGGATTTTTTTAGAAGAATTTTGCCATTTGTGGACCAAAACAGACAGACAGAAGGAACCCAAACTGACTGACTGAAAAAAAGAAAAAAAAAGAAAAGAACACAAAGGGAAAGGAACCAACAAAATCAACCAAAAATCAAGTACTATTTTTACATCGACTAACTAAAAGCCAGCCTCGGCGGCGGCGAGCAAAGCTTGCTTTTGCAACTCACTCGCAAAAGACGCTTTGCGGTGGTTCATTTTATCATCGCTACTGTGGTTACTCTCGAGAACGACTTCGCCTCTTTGCAAGGCGAGTTTCCTCTGTTTGCGACTGAGAAAAGGTTTCGTTTTATCGTCCTCGTTTCCTCGCGTGGCCGCATTCTCCTCTTCTCCTTTTTTACTCATCATCATCCGCCGCCGCCGCTGTCGTTTCTTACTATGACTACTATTGTCCTCGTCATCGTCGCCGTCGTGACTCTTGACAACCACGAACTGTTCTCTGCCCTGCTTCTCTTTTAACCTTTGCTTCCACAACATCTCCTCGTTTTTCTTTCCCATCTTCGTCAGAGATTTCCCGCCGAAACCGTCCACGTGCTCGTCGAACAGTTCTTGGAACTTTTCCGAAAAGTACTCGTCGGAAATGTCCACGTATACGCTCGGTTTAGCAAATCCAGCGCCTCCGTATTTCGCTCGCACCGGTTGTAATACCGTTTTGAACATCTTCGCCAGTTCTTGCTCCGTCAGCGCTCTCGAGAGTGGTAAAGAACGCAATATACGAATTCGTCGTTCTTTGGCGCCGGCTCTTTTTGACTTCCATTTTTTATTCGTATTGGCGTCTCCACCTTTATCAAAACCGTTGTTGTTTTTGTTGTTTGGAGAGGAAGTAAAGCCATTCTTCCCCTCGTTCACGCCGCGTTGTTGTTTCTTCGTCGTCGTCGTGATGATGGAAGTATAATTTTGTTCTTTGCTCTCGAAATCCGCCGCTTTTTTCCCGTCTCTAAACGTCGTCGCTTTCGCTCGGTATTGCTTTAACAATCCCATTCTTTTCTCTCTGTGTCGTCTATCTATCCATACTCCTCATTATTTGTTGCGCATATCCTCCAAATTAAACGCGCTGCTTTTCTGGAAAGAACACAACGCAAGAAGAAGAAGGGAGAGGAGGAGGAGGAGGAGAAAAGAAAAAGTGACAACACAACACAAAAAAGAAAAAGAGTCGTCACACAGAAGTCACTTTTTATTAATTTTAATTCAGAGTTGTTGTTGTTGTTGTTGTTGTTATAAATACATTTGTTTTTGTCGAAAAGACAGGTGTGTATGCGACGCTCTTCTCTGGCGTTCTCATCATCGTCGTCGCCGTCGTCGTTATTATTAGTAGTAAAGGATAGTATTATTCTTAATCAACAACAAAAACAAAAACGCGGGGCAACGATGATGATGATGTTGAATTTTACAAAGTTGACGGCGGGGACGTTTTGTGCTCATCATCATCAAACGCGCTCTTCTTCTTCTTCCTCTTCAACAACAACAAAGTTGTTCGTTAAAAGTAGTAGCAACAACGGTAATAGCAATAGTAGTAGTAATAATAATAACGGGAGTAAGAACAACAACAACAACAACAGTTGGGCGACGCAAACGAGAGGAGGGAGAAAAACGCGCTTTAACGGCGATATCGTCCAAACGCCCCAGGAGAAGAAATTGAACAAACTGGAAGGGCAGAGATTGTCGAAAGCGTTGGCGGCGTTGGGCGTCGCCTCGCGACGAGGCTCGGAAACGATCATCTTCGACGGACGAGTGAAAGTAAACGGGACGAAAGTTTTAGAGCCGCAGTTTAAGGTGAACTTGGACGTGGACGTGATTGAGTTGGACGATAAAGTCGTCCAAGGCGGCGTCGAATACGCAGGCGAACACTTTTATTTCCTAGTGAACAAACCGAAAGGGTACGTCTGCTCGACCAAAACTGGTGGTATTCTAAACAACAACAACAACGGTAACAACAGAGGAGAAAAGGAAGAAACTGGCACTGGTGGAAAGAAAGCGTTGGATTTGTTGCAAACGTGGACGGAACAGTGGAAGAAGGGGAATCCGGGAAAGTTACCGCCGAGATTGTTTACGGTTGGTCGATTGGACGTTCAAACGACGGGCATGTTGTTGGTGACGACGGACGGGAAATGGTCGCAAAGAGTCGCACACCCATCGTCGGGGGTTGTGAAGAGATACGTGATTACGGCACCGGAGAGAGTGACGAGTGCGCAGATCACAAAGATGCGGAAAGGGACGGAAGTGGATGGCGCGCACGTGACGCCGGTGCTGGTGGAAGCAGTCACCGGGGACGGAGGACCAAAAAATCGCGTCGCGGTGGAAGTGGAAGACGGACGGAATCGAGAGGTTAGACGGATTGCAGAGAGTGCCGGGGTAGAGGTGAAGAATTTGAAGCGGACGAGAATCGGTGGGTTAAAAATGCCTTCGGAACTACCAGCTGGGATGTTTTGTTCCTTGAAACCGCATCAAGTTTCGTACGTTTTAGAGAAATCGCTCCAGCAAATCGGAGGAAATTTTTGATACTTACTATATACAACGTTGTAACTAATGCATTGCGAATTCCTACTGTACTGTATTTATTTACGTCTACTATTGCTATTGCTATTTATCAGCTGGGTTTTTTGCGCTAAAGCCCGACATGAACGCGTCCCGTTCGTTTTTCTCGTTCTTCGTGGGCGTTTTGAACAATTTCTTGAAAATCGATTTCTTCTTGGCGGGAGACATCACCGAACTGGTTTGTTTTGATGAAGACGCGAACGGAGCGGTCGCGTTGTTACTGTCGCTCAAATTTTCTCCTGCAGTCTGTGCGACAGCTGCGACTGGTACTACTACTGCCGCACCATCGTTCGCCGCAGCTTTAATCTTGGTAAGTTTTCGTCCCGCGAATCCAGTCACCGACTTCAGAGCAGACCATGCCAAGTTACCTTTCAACTGCCCGACAAGTTCTCTCCATCTTCCTTCAAACGATTCGCAAGTGTAGGAATCGAGCAACAGTCTGACATCTTTGAACGAACCCGCTGATCCGTGATAAGACACTTTCACTTTCGATTCGTTGAATCGCAAATATTTCACTTGCACAACCTTTGGACCAGAAATGGGCGCTGTATCCTCGTCGTCGTCGTCGTCTTCACCACCAACAACCTCTGCCGTCTTTCTCGATGATCCTTCGTCAACCTTAGGTAAACTGTCTGTAGAAGTTTTGGTAGCTGTTGTCGAAGTCGTCTTAGTAGTAGTAGTAGCAACGGTTGCCTTTGATTTCTGAAACTCTTTTTCGAATGCCAAGTGCATCTTTTTTGACTTGATCTCTCGTTCCGACGGAAATGCGTAGTCATAAATCATTTGATAGATTTCCTTCGTGATGTCAATTTTGAACGGTGAGAGGAGAACTTCTAAATGATTCCAAATTGGTGCTTCTGGTGGGCTCGCCGCGCGGTATGCCGATACTTGAAGAAAATTAGGTTTTGTCCGTATCGCCGCCGGAACGTTATCCCAATCTTCATCCAGAAGCCATCTTCCTACGACTACTTTTTCAACAGTTTGTAAGTGTAATCCCTTCAATTTGAAAAGAGTAACGCCAGATGAATCGACGTGCCGTTCTCGCGAAAGACTTAGATTTGTAATTTCCGCATTCATGAACGTCTTCCCGGCTTTTCTGAGCGCCCACGCTCCTCGCTCGATTTCCAACTCCATTTGCATCGCCGCTCTTTTACGATTATACTTCGTCAAGGACTCCGCTCGCCGTATCGATTTCGCCAACGCTTTTTCTTTACGTTTCACGTCATCAAGATAACCTCGTCTCTTCAAATCTTCGTTCTCTTTCGCGCCGCCAGTCGTCATTTCTGTTCTGTCGTCTTCAAGTTTCTGAAAATCAATGTCATGTAGTCTCAGTGCGTGGATAGATTTGATATATTCCAACAAAGGAGCCGCAACGATCGCCGACGCAGCTGCATCTTCTTGGTCAAATAAACTTCTCTGTCCTTTTTTCCTCAGCAGAGCGACTGCGTTGTGTTCCGGACTGGGAGGCGCGAAATTTGATGGAGTTAAAAACAACGAGCCGATAATATCGACTAGTACAGCCTGCTGTTCGGATTCCATTGTGGCGTCAATATCTGGAGATTTGAAAGAGAATTTTGTGGGTGCGTCTGAATCGTCAGATTCACCGCTATCACTTGTTTGCACGGAGTGCTTGAAGATCATCTCGCACGGAGCGAAGATTTGTCTCAGCAAGCTAGATTTTTTTGGCTGTAAATGCGTGACTTCTTCATCGGAGCCTTTATCTTCGAGCCATTGTACGCCAGCTCGGAGGTCGACGTCTGTAGGTGCAACATGAGCTGCTACGTGGTGTAAATTCACGTCTACCAACCGTTGCTTCTGTGTCGCCGAAGAGGAATCCGAAGATGAAGACACTACGCGTCGACCAACAACGAGTCCATTATCCGCTGCGAGTAATAATCGCCCATTTCGATCGTTACCTCGTAAATTTATTTGCGGTTCTGAAATTTGGACGACGAACAAACATTCATCGGCAATTACTTGAGTTGGAGGAGATTTTTTCATCTCGCTGACAACATTTTCACCGCCATTATTCACGACACCCGGTTTAATCAACTCCAGCAAATCTAATTCGGTGTTCGCAGTTTTCGCGTTCGATTGCGAGGACTCGCTGAATCCACTCGTCGCACTGATATTTTTTCTATGCTTGCTGTATTGATCAAGGTCCATATCGACCAGATTTTCACTGAGCTTTTCTAATTCAAACATCGACGGTGGCTTCTCGATTGAGGGATCATCGCCTAGCGAAGCTTGCCACATCTCACGAATCCACGTCAAAACCTTTTCTCTCGTTTTCGATTCGAGTAATACTCTAGGAGCGTCCACGTCGACTCGCACCTCATCTTTCGCCGAAGGTTTGCGTACTCGAAATTCGCGACTTTCAAGCACTAACATCGAGTCCGTGACCATTTCCCGCAGCGACGATGCAGTGACTTTATTCTCGATAGGACCGTTACCATCACCGACTCTCAATGCACGCGGCGAAGGGATTGTGTTCGAGCCTCTCAACATTTCGCGCATGGTCTCGTCGAAATTTGCCGATATCATTTGATTCGGCTCAAAAGTTGCCTCATTTTCTTCTTTTTCGGGTAAAAATATGCGTAAATCCTTCGCGTGGACGTTCAAGTTTTCACTCGCGTTAGATATGTAACTGAATCCTTCCAAAAAAGCAGCTATGCTTTGGACAGTTTCGTCTTTCTCCTTTGTCGGTAAGGAATAATTCAAATACTCCGCCGTTACCTCCCAGCTCGGTTGTTTCGAATATAATATGGAAACCATAGACTTGCCTTTCACTTTTTTTGTCTTACCGTAACTTTTCTCCGTTGCTTTGGTCTTTCCATATTGTTTGTACCTCCACGCGTTCCGTAACGATACCAAATCGGGTTTCATCAGCGCTCTCCACCATTTTTTCATGTACCTCATATCCTCTGCGGTGAATCTAAAATATGGAGTTTCCGTGAACTGAGAATTCATGCTGATACCGTCGAATGAATTGAGGACACTGTGCAGATCTGATATATTACGCGCACGCGCTGGCGAAAGTAGAACTGAAGACGTTCTCGATGGCGAAAGCTTGAGTGCCGAAATTCTAGTTTTGAAGTCATCGGAATGCCATTTTGCGAGCGGTGAAGACGATAAAGAAGCTTTATTACCATTTGCGTCCATCGCGGTAGTCTGAAACGAAGACAACGGCGTTTGGAAGTTATCAATAGTGCCTTTCCTCGATGACTTCGGAGTCAAGAAATCTTCTTCATCCGCTGAGTCTTCTGCTATGCTAGAACTCATTTTCGTTTCAATATCATCGAGTATGTGATCAACGCGCCATCCTGGGAGCAAGGTATCTTTGCATGCGAATTGTATGCTGAGCTCGTGCGAACCTTCGCAACTTTTGCATTCAGACAGGGTGTGCAATTCTACGCCTGTTGTTGGATCGAAACGATACGATGTCGCGTATCCGTTTATATTATCTTTAGTCAACCATTCATACTTCACACCAATCTCGACCGCCGGAGCAACAAAAAGCGTATGGGAAACTGCATCCGAAAAAGAAGGTTCCCTCGATACGGCAAAGCGAGCAGCGCGGAGAAGGATATGCCCTGATTTGTAAGACATTTCGCATTTGGAGGCTTTGAAAGCAAGCGCGTGACGAGTTTGAGTATCCTTCAAAGATGAATCCAGGACGATTTGAGAGTTCCTTGCGATAATCGTGAAGTCACCTCGCCATAAGTTCCTTAAGTTATCCCACCACGGAAAGTTGTCTTTTACTTTTGCCGGAGATGAATCGTCGTTAGGGGCATCACGATGCCTTGATTTCGGAACCATACGATTTGATATTTCGCGCGAAAGAATAGCGTACTTCGGTTCTGAGGATGCCAAATACCGTACTTTCCCGTCAATCCAAGTCTGCGTTAAATTAGTGAACGCTAAAACGCTTGGCCTAGAAGGAGATTGAGCCGAGCGGATGGCTGCAAATCTTCGCTTGCCGACCGGGAACGGTAGTAAGTGCGTGTCTTTGGACTGGACGCTCTGCTTTGCTAAAACAACCGGTCCTTGCATGGAAATGGTTTTTGCCTCGAACATAGCGCAATCCTCGCCACCCAGGAACATATCAAACTTTTCGCACGTCCAATCGACGGTTTGGTATTGGGTTATGTGCAAATCGACGCCATCCGAGTATGGAGCGTCGGTGCAACGGCAGAAATGTCCTATTTTCTCACGTTCTTCTGCGTCACAACCATATTTGAAAGACCAATCCAGCGTTTGCGCACGAACTGTCAAAATATTATCCACCAGATTCAGGAAGTGCACGTCTTTCTTCTTATTCTCGTTAAAGCCATCGACACCTTTCTTATACGCTTTTGCAACATTCTGAAATATTTGCTGAATCATTTGAGCATCCTTAGTTTCGTCAGCGTCTCTTAATAATTTTCTCGAGCGTTTCAATTCCGGCTTCAGAAATTTTTCTTGCATACGCAAGAAGCTTTCGAGTTTATCTGAATCTTCGATTATGAACGTGTTTCCTCCGGTCGACTTCCAGCGCACTTCTCCTATCGAATCCGGTAAATTCAAAACTGTTCCATTTTCATTCGATGATGCTTTTTTGGAGATGATTTTGGACTTGTCGGCTGCGGAGGCAGCCGTGGAGGTGAACTTCTTCAGCGCTTGTTTGAAAGCACTCTCGCCAGCGAACAAAGCAGCGTAAAAATCGCCGAAATCTAAGTCTCGAGCAAACTTAACAGCGGCTGTACTCGTTGTGATATCCCAACCGCTATCGTGCTTTCGCTTCTCGAGGGCGAGCGATTTCGTCGTGAAAAACGTCTCCGCGTTTGTTTCGATTTCAAAATTTTCAACGTTTATCGTCGAGATCTGTTCGAGATGTACGCGCGTCGAAGCGAAGCGAACATTCGCTCCGAGCGTCAAATCCGCAGCAAACGAAACGTTGGTAGCATCAAGGGAAATGTTACGATCCCGCGATGCTTTCATCTCTTTCTCCTGCTTGGACTGATCCTTCGTCTTTAGGAAGGCCAGACTCCCGAGGAACTTTTTCGTATCTTCTGAAAGCGTTTCGATTAGGAAATGTGCATCAGGATCCCAGTCCATCTGCACGTAATCCATTGTTATTTTCGTCGTTGCCGGTTGCACCGTTTGGGTACTGCTTGAGTGATGCTCAATTTCGAGTTTGCCGATTTCAACTTTTCGAGAGTAAGTTTCCAGAGAACAATCATCTTGAAAATCGAGCGAAACACCCAACATTTTCATTGACGCGGTCGTATTTTTGTTGCCGCCAGCTTCATCCATGGTGCCTCTACTGCTTCGTCCTTTGCGCCGATCGCTATTTGTTGCTCGAAACACTCCACTAATTTCAGGCACAGTCAATAAAACCGAAGACTTTACGCGTGCATTCAACGTGTTGGAATCTATTTGATCCTGCACGAGCGCATCCGCGAGCGAGTTTTGGAAACAAAAACATTCAGAGCGCGCATTCCTGATCTCGTACCCGAGAGCAAACGTAGATTTGATGTTTGTGTCGTCTTTTACCCTCCTATCATCACGAACTTGATGAATTCGAACGCTTTCTATCCACGCGTGATTGAACAAATCCTGCGAATCATCCGTGAATACTGGATCTATCCCCAACAGTTCAACTTGCACATCGCTCACTTTACCTATTTTCGTCAAATCAGCCCTGAGTGAACACGATACTTTCGAAATTGCTATGGCAACATTGTCTTTCTTACCGACGCGAACCGATTTCGGAACTATTCGAATGCCGTTTGGCATATTCACGAACACCGTCAGCGCATCTGCTACAGGTTTCGTCGTCAAAACCATTTGTGTCGTCGTAACGGTGAAAACATCCTCATCGTACACTCTTAAATCTACTAAATTGATTTCCAAAAGCGAGAGAAACCTCGCGACGACACGCTTCTTAAAACTTTCCTTTATCCGTTTACTCGCCCTATCTGTTTTATTGTCGTTTGTGTTGTTGTTGGTGGTGGTGATGTTGCTCGTCGATTTCGCCTTCTCCTCCTCTTCCTCCTCTTCCTCGACGTAATCGCCATCCAAATCGTCCTCGTAATCTTCTTGTTTATTTGTCTTCCTCGCGCTCCGTCTTTTAACTTGCACGTCGAAACATCGAATGGGGACGTTCATCATCCTGTTCCGATTTTGCACGACAACTTCTTTACTCGACGAGGCGTCGTCTCCTTCTTCGGGCACGTCAACATCTCCTTCCTTGATAGTAGTAGTGGTGCTGGTAGTAGTTGAAGACGTACTTCCAGTTGCAGGAGACGGTGAATATAACGTTTTCAACATCCAATTCACCAAGTGCCTCAGTCTTCCCGCGTATCTGATTTCTCCGATGGATATCTGCTCGATATCTCCCCCTCCTTCAGCAGGAGACGAAAAGTTCAAAATCACATCCGTCGCGGAAAGGAACCCAATCGACCCGACCGTCACGCGCACGCCTTTCGTCGCCACAAATTTCAATCCCAATTGCAACAGCGAAGGAAATATCCATCGTCGAACGGCAAAGAGCGTCGGGAAGAAGGAGAGTACACCGGTGAATAAAATCAGAACGAGCGTTTCCAACGAGTTCGTTCCTTCTTCTCCGCTCATCTCGTTGGTCTCTCGACGAAGAGTGAATTTGGTTAAAAGAAGAAAAGAAGATACCGCGTTGGAAATGGTGGTGGTCATCGCGTTATAGGTGGAGGAGGAGGAAAAGAAGGTGGAGGATCAAGAGTTTAAGGCGTTCAAAGAGGAAGAAAACTCTGCGCGTGTTTACGAGCGCTTGTTATTCTCATACTGTGTGTGGTAAAAGAATAAATTCTTGTGTGGGCACCTCTTTTTTTTTTGAAAAAAAAACTTCTCCTCAAAAATGAGGAGCCGGAGGAGTTTCCTTCTCTCACTGGTAAAACATCATCATCATCATCGGATGAACAACCCTCTTCTCGTGTTGAACGCATCATCATCATCATCATCACTTTTTCATCGTCGTCGGTGTTCCTATTCGCACAACAACAAGAAGAAGAAGAGTAGAACATTCTGCTGCTCTTTCTCCTCTTCTTCGTCTTCTTCTTCTTCTTCTTCTTACGTTGATGAAAAAACGTTGATACCGTTGAACGAACGAAAAGCGACGTTCGACTCTACGAGAGAGGAATTAAAACGATGGCAAACGTGGGCAAAAGAGAAGATAACAAAGAGTAAAGGAGCGTTTTCTTCGTTCGATGGCGGTAATAAAGACAGTGGTCAACAGAGTCATCATCATCGTCATCATCATCATGACACTACTAATAATGACCCAGTAGATGAACAGTCGTTAGTTACCGAATTGGAGTGGCTGTTGGAAGACGTCGTCGCAAACGAAGGAAAAAGTGATGATATCTCAATGCGCATGAATTTCGACCAATTGACAGCTTTATGGAACAAGCGCATTGATGACCGGTACCCGATTCAGTATTTAACGAAGTCTTCGCAGTTTCGGACGGTATCCTTGTACGTCGCGCCGGGCGTTTTAATACCTCGACCGGAAACAGAACTCTTGATTGATTTTGCATACCAGCACGTGAAAATATACGGGAAGAACGAACATTTAAAAGAGTTGCCTTGGTTAGATTTAGGCACCGGGTCTGGAGCAATTGCATGCGCGTTAGCCACGGAGTTGAAGGATATGTTCTCGAAGACGAACCCGGGGGTGTACGCCACAGATTTTTCCAAGGAAGCGCTGGAGATTGCAAAGATAAACGTAGAGCGTTTAAGGTTGAACGATACGGTTTCTTTGTTGCATGGGTCGTGGTTCGACGCTTTACGCGAGCATAATGGTATCAAGTTTGCCGGAATCGTATCAAATCCACCTTATATTCCCTCGGACGTCGCCGCAAATTTGCAGCCAGAGGTTGGTCGACACGAACCAATGTCCGCGTTGGATGGTAGAGGCGAATTGGGGATGGGTGATTTAGATGTAATTTGTGAATTTTCGCACGAATACTTAGCTCCTGGGGGTTTTTTGGCGTTAGAAACGCACGGTGGAGAACAAGCTTTACTAGTGTGGGAGAAATTATGGAAGACGAACCTCTACGAGGACGTTCGCGTTCGGAGTGATTACGCCGGCGTGGAGAGATTCGTTACGGCGCGATTGATCGATGCTAAGAAAGTGCATAGGTTTAGTAATACTAGCTTTAAAGATTAGAGCATTCATAGCAATATATGTGATAGTGGATTGAAGTATAACAATCATTATAGTAAGTACAGATACTGGTAGACAACTCGGCAGGTATTTCTTCTTCTTCTTCTTTCAACAAACGTTTATCTCGCAACAGCTTGGGTGTTCTTTTCTGCGCTGAACCCGTACTCGTTATCGAGCGCGTTGAAGTACAAGTCGTAATACGTTTGCGCGGATTCCAACTGATCCAACTCAGTGTACAAGTCCGCAATCTTGCCGTAATTATCCGTAATTTCCGCCATATCTTTATGCTCCAACGCTAAATTGAGCACCTTCTTTGTCATTTCCAAAGACTTCGCGGTGGACCCCAGACGACTCGCCGCGGCCGCAATACCTTTCAACGCCTTCCTCTCCGCTTTCCACGGCACGTTCAACTTTTCTTTACCGCTCTCTGCGATGATTAACGCGTATGCTTCTTCAAACTTACCCAAAGCTTCTTCCAATTTCTCCTTCGATTCGTCCATCTTCAACATCGCCTTACCCGATCGAAGCAACATTAAAATTTTCTCCACGTACTCATCGCCGTCGCTATCAATGCTCATGTCCACGCCAGGTGTCTTGCTTTGTTTCTCTCTTCGTAATTCCTTCTTAATTTTCCCGTTCACTTCCAAAAGCGACTTGTTCAATTGCGTGATCTCCTGCGCTCTCTTTTTCGCTTCCAATCCGCCGGCAATGGCCCCGGCGAAACCAATCGCTTGGCCGAGAATAATCGTAGAGACTAATATCTTGTGATCTACTTTCAAACCAGCGAAGGATACGTTAAAGTCTTCCTCGAAAATCGGGTCTGGTTTAGTGAGTTCGCTCGGCAAATATCGCGCCGGTCCATTGATGCTAATCTTATTCGTCACGTCCAGAGGGGCAGCTGCTACAGGCTCTTGTGGTACACCCGCGACGGCTAAAACCAAGGACGCCGTCGCAGTCACGAACGCTTTCTTCAACGATTTACTCAGCGCATCGCTTTCTCTTTCTCCTTTTTCTTCTTCTTCTTTATCTTCTTTTTTATTATTATTGATATCGATTGAGGACGACGACGTAGTTAACGACGAGGACGATCGCGCTTTCACCGCAAATTTTATCGAGGACGATGATTTCTTAGAAACAACCATAGGTTTTCTCGCCGCCGCGCTTTGTTTGGTGTTGAGTTTTGCAGCACCGCAGCAGTGCATCTGCGCTGATACTATTCCAGAAGACATGATTTCTTTTGAATCTCTCTTCTTTCTCTCTTCTTTTTATTTAACGTGTTGTTGTTGTTCAAAGAGACCTGGGATTTGACGTTTGTGCGTTTCGTGCGTTTTCTTTTTTCCTTTTTTCTTGGAAAAGGCGGGAAAGAGTAATCATATACCCTAAACAAAACTTCATCTCAAAAAAAAGGGGAACGTTTGTTTTTCCCTTTTCAGAATTTGTATCATCATAATAAAAGCACACAACACGCTACACACGAAACGCGCGCGAATCAAGAAGAAGATGGGCATACGAACGTACTCATCAAAAATTACGAACGGGCGAAACCCGTTATCGTTGAAACAGGAGGAACCGAATGTCGACAACAACAACACCAACAACAAGCCTTCGTCGTCGTCTGGGAAGAGACCAACTTCGGGCGTGGAATCGATTTTTAAAAACGACTCGGTCGAAGTCGGGAAAGAGTTTAAAGAGAACGTGAGAACGTGGAACGTGAACAGAGAGAGAGGACACTCTGGACACGGAATTTTTTCGCAGAAAACGCCACCGAAGTTTCTGAAAGTGCCCGTAGATAGAAAGAAGGAAGATGATGCGCAAATTGCAGGAGGGGTGGTGAAACCCGTGGACTTGAAACAGTTGACGCTTCAAGAGTTAAGAACGGCGTGCAGAGAGAGGAAAGTAAACCCGGCTGGGAGTAAAGACGCGTTGGTCGAACGACTGGAAGAAGCCGTGAAGAGTGGATTCTGTAAGGCAGAGTTTAAAACGTCGACGACATCGACGGTAGGTGCTGGCGTGCGCTTCGACGATAGGCAAAAGAAAGGTTTCCATTGGAACACTTCGAAAGTGCGTTTGACGAGCGAGTTGCATCAAAAAGGCATGTATAAAGGAAACGAGATTTTTTCCTCGAATTTTACGGACGATCGAAGACAGACAGCGCACACGAGAGTGGTTGGTAATGCCAACGTGGAAGGCGGAGGGGTGCTTCCATCCTCTTCCTCGGCAGAACAAAAAGGGGTTGCCGCCGGAGCTGATTTTTCGTTTCATACGACACATACCAGGACGAAAAAAGAAGAACAAGAACAAAATCCACCGCAAGCGAGCGAAGCGAGAATGAAATACTGGGACTCCGCCAGAGGTCACGATTTGTTTGGTTCGTGGACGCAACCAACCGCTGAAGGAGAAGAAGAAGAAGATGATGAAAAAGAGGAGCAAGCGGCGACGCCGAAGATGATGATGGTGCCTCCGACGACGGTTGAAGATATCGTCCAAGAAGAAGTGAAAGAAGAAGAAGAAAAAGTAGAAAAAGAAGAAGAAGAAGAAGAAGATATCGATGAATACAAGAGACGTCAAACCATGTCTCTTGAAGAAATGAAACTGCTGAGAAGTGAGAATGACGCCAAGTTGCCGTCCACGCCTTCTGTCGAAGATAAAGAAGAAGCGGATGAAGAATACAGCCCGAGTCCGGCTAAAACTGTCATCTTCACCGCAACCAAGGCGGAGAAAAACTCTTCGCCGGTCTTTATGTGTCCAAAGTCACCCTATCACGCGTACTTGAATGGCTCTGACAACGAAGAAGATGATGGCGATGACGATGAAGAAGCTATTCGTCTCGCCGACCAGGCGGTTCGAGAAGTCGAAGAAGAGCTGAAAGCCGAAAGCTTTGAGAGCTCGTTGAATATCACCGAAGAAGGAGCTTCTCCCATGCAGTAAACGACTTACTAACGATATTTTCATACATAAATACTAGATTCTTTTTGTTAACATTTATTATACTGTACATACCTGGTTCCAGGTTTAATATTGAACCCCCCGTGTATTCACGGCGATTTTTTTTGAACGCGCAACGACAGTTCGATTTTTGATCGAGACAAAGGGAAAAATTTCAAAAATTACTTTATTCGTACACTCCCAGACGACGACGCTCTTGGCAACACGCGCGGGTCATGAATGACGTCGAAGACGATGATATCATCGTCGCCACGCACGACGACAACGACGAAGACGAGTCAACGTATCGTCACGTGAAAAAGAAAAATAAAGCGATAAACATCGGGGAAAGCGTACTTGGGACGTGTCCCGTGTGCGGATGCGACGTGCACCGCGTTTTGATTCAGGAGCACGTCGAATTTTGTCTAACTGGAAAACACAGAGTGCGCGACGAGAAAGAGAACGCGAAAACGTTGAGAGAAAGGACGAATTATGACGAACCGCACCGAGAGGAAGAGAACGAGAAGAGTAAGAAGAAGAAGAAGAAGAAGAAACCTAACGCGCAGTTCAGCATTCTGAAATTTTTGCAAAAGAAGAAACAAAGAGAAGAAGAGGAAGAAGAAGAAAAGAAAAGCGACGAGACCGAGACAACGAGAAGAACAAATGATAACAATACTAACAATAACAATAGCAATAACAATAACAACAACGCTAGCATCGATGATGCCGAAATGAACGAAGAAGAAGAAGAAGAAGTTGATTTGATTGCCATAAATACTCAAATTGAAGGCGGTAAAATTCCGGATAAAGTGTCGTTTCTACTGAACACCATGAGTGGGAATTATTCCGAATGTGGCATATGCTTGGAACCTTTCGACGAAGAGAAGAATGTCGTGCGTTACCTCTTTTACCCGTGTATGCATGCGAGGCAATGCAAAGAATGTGCAATCAGAGTTTGGCAGACGAAAAAAATCAGAGGGAAATATAAAACAAACAGAATTTCCCAATGTTGTTGGTGTTCGCAGAAAATTGAAGTGAGACCGCGACCGTTTCGTCCCTTCTTATAAAAGCTCTAATACAAACAAAATTCATCGTAGCAAAGTAATAATAATAATAGAAAAGCAATACGCAAAGCAATACCAATAAAATTACAAACAACTTTTCTATCAATCAGTTGTCTTCCAGCTTCTGTTGATTCGTCTCTGGAAGCAAGTAATGCACGCTAGCTAATGCTAATACACCGACGAACGTGTACGCTACAAAAACATTACACGCACCAAAAGTATCCACAAAGGATAGAAATGTGAAAGTGACGAGAACATTACACAGCCACTGGACGAGCGTTGCAAGCGCAACACCAGAACTTCGAGCATCCTTCGGGAAAACTTCGGAAGATACGACGTATGGTATTGGTCCCAACGATAAGGAAAATGAAACTCGGAATATAAGAATGCCGAGTATTGCTATGAGCCCAGTGCTTACACTACCAGCGGCAGTAGAGTAAGAGAACGCTAATAAAGCGCAGCCTGAGATTATACCACAAATACCAATCATCGCCATCTTCTTTCTTCCGTAGACGTCAATCTTCTGCGATAAATACGTACCAAAGCAAATTTGGACCATAGAAACTATCACTGTGAGCAAAATAGATTCACGTTTACCGTATCCTAACGAATTCAATATTTTTGGCGCGTAGTAAACGATCACGTTTATTCCACAAAACTGCTGGAGCATATTCATGCCGCATGCGACTCCCGTTGCCTTGATGTGTTTGGATGACTTGAACAATCCGAAAAATCCAGCATCTTCAATCGGCCGCGCGTCTGAAGTCGCCAAGCTCGCGACACTGTTCGACGGCAACGTCTGTCCTAAAGATTTCATAATACCACGAGCTTCTTGATAGCGCCCACGACTTGCTAACCATCTCGGTGATTCAGGACATGCGCCTGGCATATATCTAAAAACATACTCTTGAGCTAAACACGGTAAAATTGGTACCAGTAACATCAATCGCCACACGAGCGAAGACGAAGCCTCTCCAGTGACACTGACTGCAGCGGTGGCATCCAAATTAGCAACCCCGAATATAGAAGCTATGACTAAACTCATCACAAATGCGTACATTAAACCGACCGTTCCGAAAAGTGGCGAGAGTGAGGTGTACTTCCCTCGTGTTTTGGCCGGGACACACTCGGAAATGAAAACCGTCGTTATTGCCGTTGAACACCCACACGCGAGACCAGACATAAAGCGTGCGACGATGAGGATCGTATAAGAATTCGACAAAGAAGCGAGAGCAGCTGAAGCGAGATATAGCGCATTTGCAAACCGAAAAATATCTCTCCTGCCAAACCTTTCGCTCACTGTTTTGGAACCAATCGCCAAACACGCTGTAGCAGCGCCTAACGGAAGAGCAGCAACTATTGCACCTTTGATTTCGGAACTTAAAAAAACCGTCGCTGAAGGAGTTCCGAATTCAACGTACACGAGCGCTCCTGCGATGCATCCGCATGCCGCACCGAATGCCAACATCGACAGGCACGCCGCAAGCGTAAGTGTGTAGAGTTTTTTCTCGTCCTCGCTACTCATCGCTGCTGCCGAGGAAGCAACATAATAGCCTCCTGAGCTCGCGGCACTCGCTGCAGAATAGGCATTCACGGTACTTCTTGGCATTCTCCTCTTATTTCTCTCTACTACTGCTACTACTATTCTATCTTGTATCGATTCAAACCGAATGGGAATATCTTTATCGTCGTCGGGTAGCGAGGCACGGAGTGGGCGACCGTTATATAGGTAATTTTTCTTCTCTTTTCTCTGCTTTTTGTGCGCGGCGGTGATGAACGAAGGCGACTTGGATGATAGAATGAAAACCGAGGACGATAATGAGGCTGATGCGTAAAGAGACGATGGAGTCATGAATGAATGAGCACCACCGGCGCGGTATAGTTTCTCGCGTGCTTCGAAATGCGTTTTCCTGCAGAGCGTCAAAAATTTGTATCGCAGAGGGGAGCGAAGCCACGAGGGGGACAATTTTTCGTATATGGTGGCTTTCTTAGGGGAAGCGCGAGTTGTCGTGTACAAGTAAAAGTGTAAAATATCTATTGAATAAATAATATTCAGACTGAAACTATCAATCATCTAAATTCAGAGTCATGCATACACCTTGGAGTACCCAGTGCGATTCATGCACGTCCGATTGAAGAGAGGCTTCAAAAACTAAACCTTTTCCCATGGCGTTCCTTCTCGCCTGCGTGATGTACACCGGGACCCGTAATTCGCCGGCTTTTGCGCTTTCATTTTTTTCGACCGGGATTATATGCATGACGGGAAGTTCCTCCACAAGCTCGTTATTCTTTTGGTTGGCCAGCGCGTGAGATTCAAAATCCCATCTGGCACCCTCTAAGTATAACCCAGAGACGAAGCACCCGTTTTCAGGAGGCTCCGTAATCGAGCGTGCATCTTTTACGCGCGTGAGCTGTGTTTTCACGTGCGCGACATCGAGTGGCCAGCCTTTCTTTCTGCATGATGTTTGAACAAGAGCAGCAATAAAGGTTTCGGGTGACTGCAAACCTGATAGCCAGACGCACGGCGGTAAGTTACCGTCATGTTGAGCGACCCAATCGCTAAATTGAGAGACGCGCTTGCGGTACCACTGGATCCAGGAAGTGATATTTTTTCCAGTTTCTGGCGCTTCTTTTTTCCATGAACTCGGAACGAAGCCAGAGTTCAAAGACACCGCAACATCATCAAGCACGGATGACATTGCTATTTCACCATTCAAAGCCTTACGTAAATTCAACAGCGTTTGCTTCATCACGCTCGTTAATTTGTTATGTTTCTCAAGTTCTTGTAAAAGTGCGATGCGAATCGGAGTAATCGCGTTTGCCCATTTTTTCCTCAACTTTCTCGCGTCAAAGTTTCTATCCTCTTTCTGCGGTAAGACTGATAAAATATCGACAGCTATGGAATCGAGTACGTGTTCTGGACGCTTTGCTTTATTTCCAGTGAGATTATCGTGCACACCATCATCTCCGTCATTCGCGTTTCTTGGAGCCTGAGGAGAGGTGATTTGTGGTTGCAAAGCGACTAAATTTTCCCACATGAGTTTTGCAGCTCTCGTGCAGTGCGCAACATCTGCGTTCATGTGTAAACCCAATACTTTGGGAGTTTGAACGACGGGAATGCGAGATATTGCGTCGATTAACGCTTCGTAAGATGTTTGTCGGGGCAACCCAAACAAGCTTTGGTAGTTTACGTCATCTTCAGCAGGGGAAGCGTCCCTTACGCTTAACGATGTATCCTTGTTCTTATCACCGGTATCGTCCCTCTCTTCACTCAGTTCGTGTTTGCACATGTAAAACGCAAACGGTCGATCCCTATCAAACAAGAAGTCACCAAAGTACTCGTTCAAATACGTGACGAGAATGCGTCTGTCGTAAAAATCAGATACACGACCGCCGTACATGGCTTCACCAATTAAATATCTCAGGGTTGACCACGGAATATCTGCTTTTGGTTTCTGCTTCGGCGCGGTCGATATTGTTGACAAGGGATCTTCGGCAGCGATATGATCATGTTCTTCTTCATCGCCGACATCAGAGACGCATACTTTGTTGAGATAGGTTTCTATCAATGATAATGAAATTCTAAAATCAGTTTCATTAAAATCATAGGGAACGTTCCATCCCAATTTACCATATTTGCGGCGTTCTTGCACAACGGCGTGGAAAAATGTCAGCACGTATGAAAGATTTCTGAAAGCCGGGTGGTTGCATTTACTGAGAGAGTCTTCAGACAACTTTGCGAACGATGCTCTCATATTCAGCTGCAAACCAGCTGGTGGTTCTGTAACAACTTTCAGAGAACTTTGCAATACCCCTAGCGGGAAAGCAGCGACGGGCTCAGTCGTCAACCATAAACGAAAATCTTCGTGAACTTCGCCTAAATCTTCTAATATTTTCTCCAATGATCCAAGCCATGAAGGCAACAGATGGCAGTTCTGTAACATTGCCCACTTGCCCTCGCGTGCAGAAGATGATATAAGCTCGGCGGCTCGTGGTCCCATACCCTGTCCCAGCGCCATAAACTCCAATTTTTCCCCGAGACGGAAACCCTTCTTCTCCCCAAGTTTCAGCACATCAAAAGCTGGATCGGCACCGGGTGACAGAACAAAGACCACTGGTGTCCTCGCACTAGTTGCATTAAATATAGAATCATAATTGACTATAGGTGGCGTTACATATTGCTCGCCAAGTGTAGAAGAGATAAACTGTGTTGTAGCCGCGGTAATCCTGTCGACCCGAGCGCATCTCAACAAGCACAAGAACTCAAACGGAGTCAATCTGCTTTGAATATCATCAGGTATGGCGGATATTTCTGGGGTTTTACTCGATAACCACTTCTTCCATTTATCCTCATTCGTTGAAATATCAACGATCAAAGATTTCATACGCTCGCTACTGGATTCGAGCGTCACTAATTGCTCCAAGTCCCGTAATCCAGATTTTGGCCAAAACTCACCTAAAGCTTTTGTTGTGAAGGATTTACGAGTAGAACTCATCGCTTCGTTGCTGTTACTACTACTATCTTCGTCGGCATTTCCATCTAATTTGAAACCGCCTTTGGTGAAAAAATTAACCTGCTCTATATCCACGACACCGTCTCCAAGCAAAATTTGGAGCGTCATATGCATCGAAAGCGTCAACTTATCACGTTCAAACAATCCTAATGAAGCAAATTCGTATACCGCGAGGGTTAAGTCATTAACAAATTCTGTGATAGTATTTTGTAAAGACTTATCATGACCGTGTTTACTATCATCTGTCGATGTACTTGACCCGCAGTTGTTTTTTTCTCGTGTTTTCGCTAGCGAGGACCTGAAAACTTCCAGATACGATGTCAACGAGTATTCATACATCGAGTTTACTTTGTTGAGGTTCTGAAGAACAAAATATAAGATGGCTCCTCGTTTTGCGATAGGTTCATATGCTCGTCTCGCCAATACAAGTTTCTCACTCGCAGCTTTCGCTTCTTCGAGCTTACAGCTAATCTCCTTTGCCTTGTACTTCGTCTCATCCAGCGTGGTTATCAGTTCTACGTTATCAAGTATTTCACCCGAAGCTGAAGACAATTCCATTAGTAATGTATCTTCGAGGTCTTTAAGTAAAGATTTGTTGACGGAAGTTTCTTGAACGAGAGATTCGCGCTGCAGTTCTAAATCTGGTCGCTCCATTTTGACTGTCACGTTGAGAAGTTGTTCCTGAAGTCCTACGAGAGTGACGCCGTAATTAATAATCATCGTTTTACCTGAAACTTCGGGCCCGTAACTTGGATTTGGGAGTTTGGAAGTCATATATAGCCTGAAGTTATCGTCCCATTCTACCTCGGAATCTCCTATTTGAACCGTCTTGATACCATTCCGCTCAGTGATGCGACGTTCTAAAACGTTATCGATTACTGGATCCAAGTGTTTGCCAACATTCTCAAAGAGAAATGGCAGCCCATACTTTACGGCGAGTTCGAGTTGTTTGAGAAAATCTGCATCGCTGAACGTTTTAATCTTCCCAATGAGATTTTTACCTTCGCGCTGCTTGATCCATCTCACGGCTTGCATTTGTGGATCTATACATAGCGGATATCGAGATGCCTTCGTTGTCAAAATACCATTTTGAACACTCAAATCGTCCGTCGGCAAACCCTCGCTCGCCCATTTCCCGAGTTCCACATCCGTCGTCAACAGATTTTCTAAACGGAAAGATGGAGAGACCGGAATATTCCGCGCTTTCACGTCTTCATATAGCGTATCGTACGTAAACTTTTTGCGAAACTCAAACGTGAATGCGCCAGAGTAGGATAAAAATGAGCTCGTCAACAAACAATCTCCTACTAAATTTTTCATACTTTCATCGAGTTCGTTCATTTCTTTTGCCCATCTGACGCGTTCAGACTCCAAGCCTTTCAAAAGCTTTTCAGCTGCAGATAAGCGCGCTTCCATGGTTTCAGCGCTTTCTTTTAATCTCTTCTGGTTCGACGTTTTTTCTTGAAATTGTTCAGTCAGAGACGTGAGTTCCTCAGATAGTTGTTCAACTTCAAGTTTTGTCTTCGCTAGCTCTTTCGTTTTTGTCCGAAGCAATTTTTCAGCAGATGCAGCTGCTGCTCGCTTTGGATTCACCGTCCGAGCGACCTCGTTGTACTTGATCATGGCAAAAACCCACTTGAGGAGACCACCCCCAGCGCTAGAAATTTTCGTCACCTCCTCCGGAGTAAATTTTGAATCTTTCGTGTACGTTTTTAGCTCTTTTGCTTGCTTATCCTTTATGGCATCTTTATCAAATTCAATTAGCGACTTCAAGAAATTAGTATCTGTCATCATCGCTTTTGCGCCTGACCAAGAAACGTTGGGCAGACCTTTCAAGATCATTACGCACTCACAAACTTTCTGAACGGCAATATTCGGCTTTGCGAATGACTTCAATTCAGTAATTTCTTCCTTTTTCAGTGAATTGAGCGCCAATGCCGCAGCCTCCAACGCGGGAATTGCTTTCGCCAAGTCGCTTTCTGCTTCTTTCTTCTTCGTACCTATCGTCTCTTTCTCTTTTTGTAACTCTATTTCTTTTAAACTTGCCGCTTCTTGCTTCGATTTGACATCAGTCGTAGATGCCGTGATTACTTTCAGCAACTCTTCGCATGCTTTCGTCTCACCTTCAACGACTTCCTTCGCCTGGTTGAGGGACTTTTGCATAGCATCAACTTCACTCCCAGCTTGAATCAATTTCGAAGAGCCACCTTCTAAACGGGCTTTCAATTCACCGATTCTTTTCCGGTTCAAACCAAGCATCCTCGAGTAGTTTGCGATAAAGTCCAAATAATTCTTTGGAGTGACATAATTCGATCTATTCAGCTCCCTTTTATACTTTATCGATAGTTCCGTGACGAGTTGGTGCGTATATACCACATGATTTGCAATTGGACCGCGTAAATCTGATGGGATCTCGTCGATTGAGCTCAAAAATGTCGTCGCAACAGATAAAAGTGCTTCGTCCGGCCACGCTGTAAACCAATCAATGACAGTATCGTTTACCAAACCAGGAAAATTCCTACACCTAGAACGCAGTAAATCTCCGGTTGGGGACATGCATAGCACAATGTGTAAGTTCATTCGCGCGCGAGAGATGAAAAAACGCCAAAGTTCTTCTTTAGAATCGCGTACGTTTTCTTTGAGAGCGTCATCTCTGACCGATCGCATAATAACATGTTTTTCGTCATCCGGGTACAGCGCGGGAACTGCACCGCTCGTCAAAATACTGTTGATGTGTTCTAAGAAGCTTTCGTTTGCAACGTGGTTATCTGTGAATAAGAACAATACTTTCTCGTTGTCTACTCCTACTCTAGTGAACAAACGTTTCAAATCTTCTCGAAAAGAGTTCTCATCGTACCCACGTGTCAAAGTGATCTCGAACACTGAACAACCCGCTGCTGCCGCGGCAAGTTTTGCTAAAGACTGTTTCCCAAAGCCACCATCTCCGATAAGGAGCATATGTCCACGCTCTTGTCTCAAAACTCTGTGGATTCGGGTCGCATGCTCGAGAGCATCGTGGAAAAAGACCAAATTCATTTTTTTGTTCGGACCCTCTTTACGTCCGCAACTATCCAGCGCTTTCTGGAAAGTAATTTTAACATCTTCATAGGTTCCCACATCTTTGTATTGAGCTCGCGTTGTCTTCAAAGCGCTCTCGACTGAGAAATCATTCGGCTCTTGCACACCCTCGCTGCATCCATCTTGAACTTCTGGTACTCCTGTATCTTCTCCTTCCATGGTTTCTTCTCCAACGAGTAACTCTGTCCTAAAGTCGGCGAATAAAACCGGATCCGAAAGGGCATGCTTCAATAAATTCTCATCGCAGTCGAAATAATCAATAACGAGAGATCCTATTTTTTGCTTTACCAAATTTCGATCGATAGAGTCTACTAATCGATCATGAAACACCCGCAACACCTCGTTTCGCCATAATCTCACAAACGCACTTTCTGAAGCAATGCTATCGGCACATGATTGACTCATACCTTCAAAGACGCGCGATAAATCGCGGAGGTTGAATATGTAATGAAATTTCGAGGGTGTTGGTGGGAAAGCATCGAGCACATAATCATAAAGCTCGAGAGTAGCGCCGAGAATTTTTTCGCACACCAAGCTGCTAATACACGGTGTCCCGTCATCATTTACGCCAAGCTCGCTGGCCAGCTTTTCGAGAATGCTTCGGTAGATGGCTTTTAGGTTCTCTTCAGACGGTGCCTCAATTTCAAAAATATTGAATAGAGAAGCGAAGCGTGCGTCAACTGTGTTTCGCGCTCCGCCCGGGTGTCCCATTGCACAAATGAAACGCGTATCTTTGACAGTTTTCCAGTTTAGCTCCTTACCGCGATCGTAAAAGCCGTCACGTTCGAGCATAGTTTTTAACAATGCGATGGGTTGTTGCGTTCCGTATAAATCTTCTTTTGGCATGTTCAAATCGTCAATGAATACAATTAATTTTCGACCAAGCGGTGGCCCGTACACATCTTTGGTGCGCTTCTCAATACAATCTTCAATAGCTCGCTGCACATCAAGAGAGCTCGTTCTCGAACTCAAATTCATGGTTATGTAAGACATTTTACTATCGTTGCCTGTCATTTCAGCGAGTACCTTTTCTATAGTAACAGTTTTTGCCGTGCCAGATGCACCTACAAAGAGGATAGGCTTATTTGAGGCGTTACCTAACGTTTGTAATAACCAAGAAGATCTGACGGTATCTGCTGTGGGAATAAGTAGAGATGAAAACGACGAGCGCGCAGCTAACGGAATATTTTCGGCTTTGGATTCCCAGGAGAAGAACGTATCGCTGGAACGATCATAACCATAGTCGTACATTGTACCAGAATCCGGTAAATTGAGAGGACACGAACACGCGGGATCGTAGGTAAGCTTCCGAAGAAACGTGTCAAATTTAATCCTATCTGACTTAATCACCGTGGCGCCAAACGACCACGTCAGAGCAAAGATAGACATTCTCTCGATCTTTCTTGCAAATTCCACTACTTGCTCATCCGGTGCAGTGATATTGCTTTCTCCGAAAGAAATCCCGCGATGGCTTTCTGCATCTTTTGAAGAGAGTGGAAGTAAACTATCGAGGAGAGAACATAGTTGCTCCACATAATTCGACGACGTTCTTTCGATGCTAGAAGTTGGGGGTAGCTCCTCGTCAGAAACACCTTCCAAACAAAATTCTACGAGAGTACCAACGTATTTATCGAATATGCGCGAGAGCACGCTTTGAAGTAGCTCCGTACCCTGTTTTTTTATCCAAGAAGTACAAATCGGTTGAAATCCCAATGTTTTCGGATCCACATAGACCATACCGCATCGAGAAACAGTCGCTGGTGATGCGTGCGCTAGATTAGCAACTTCGAATAGCAATTTGCAATGATCTCTAAGTCTAATGCGTTCGCCGTTGGGTAACGTCAATAGTTTATTATCGTCCATCACGGAGTTCATATTTTCTACCCACACGGCGTCAACGTCACCATCAAAAACGATATAACGAGATTCACTTTCTCTGTTTTCCGGTAGGGGACGATTAGCTTCGCGAAATATGTTTGATAACAGCCCATCAGTCCATTCACGGGTATCTCTGTCCAGCGAGCCATAAAGCTCAGAAACTGATTGCGCCTTTGGATTCAGCAAAATCAACTTGGTTGGTTTACCGAGCGCATCTTGAGCACGGGCGAGAGTTTTAATGATAACTGACTTCCCGCCCCCAGTTTCTCCAACAACCATAGTTGTGTGTCTCGTCAGCATTGTCTCGTATAATTGAATAATCTTATCAACTTGCTCAGAAGGACCGGTAAGAACCTGATACCCGCTATTCTCTAAATCTTTCTCCACGGCGTCGTTCAGATTTGGATACCGAACGCGCGGACAATCCATTCCTGGGAACAAGTCATTTATCAAACCAAGAAATAAAGGAGCATCTTCGAACACAAATTTCGGCAAATTCATATCTCTCAGTGCGCGCATTAATACGAGCTGTTCATCGAGTTCTGGGGATTCTCTCTTCAAAGCTCCGGCCATGATGAGCACCGATTTCAAAGCTCTCAAACCAAAATCATAATGAGATTGCTTCGAAAGTTGCTCTTTTGCGAGCTTGTACAAGACTGTCATCTTCTTCGCGAGTTCTTTAGCACTGTCGAAACCTTCTGAGAATAGCATGATTTCGCAAATTTGCTGAAGATCCGGAACGATCATCTGAACTGGGCGGAACAAAGCTTTCAGATTATCCGGCAACTCTGTTCTGCCGGCGTATCCAGGGTTCATGGTGATAAAAATCCCTGTCCTAGAGTCTAAAGCGATGTCCTTGCCTTCAAAGTTGAAACGCTTTGCGTTTGTTTTCAAGCTTTCCTGGATGAGGTGGATTTGGGATGATACCACACTGAGCACTTCGGCGTCAATTCTATTAAACTCATCGAAACAACCCCAAGCGCCACACTGTACGAGACCAGTAAAGATAGCCCCCATCGCTTTGTAATCTAGTCCTTCTCCACAGTTGAATACCACGCAAAGCAATGCCATAGACTTTGCTAAATCCTTTGTAGTTTCTGTTTTACCCGTCCCAGCAGGTCCAGCCGGGGCGCCCCCAAGCCGGTACGTCAATGCCGTCGTGAGTGTCATATAGCATCTATCGGTTAGGCCCGTAATTACTAATCGTCCATTTAGACCCATATATTCGTATCCATATAAAAATTCTCCGGAGCACTGGTTGATTACGATGTCATCTCGCTTTTTATCCCATTTGAAGCGAAGCTGAGATTCCCATGCAAACTCAGATTCATCTAGAATCGAGTCTCGGACAAAGCTTTCTATGATATCGCGAGCGTGTACGTCGATTATAATCATAGTATTCACTTTCTTCCGCTCCAGGTTTGTTAAATCAGAACGTACGAGCTTAGTAAGATCTGCTAGCTGCGCCGTCAGTTTTTCTGAAAGTAGCTTCATCGCCATCTTATCTTGACCGTTCTTGACGCGACGAAAAACATCGATAACCTCCCAAGTCCACCAAATCTGAGAGCCGACGAGCGCAACCATACCTAATTCCTCCAGTATCCATGTTGTACGCGAAGATGCGTTGACATACCTCCGAATTCCTTTCTTGCACATCTCTTTCAGCGTGATGCGCATGGCGCTTTCAACTTTTCTCATCCAAACTTCGACCGGTAAACCTAAAACTTGAACCGGCTCAGAGAGCTCGAACGACTCGCCTTCGCTACTCATCAACCCAATGATGGATTCATCGTTTGGACCAAAGATCAGTTTCGCGCAGTTATCGAAGAGCTTCAGCATGTGCTCTTGAACAAGCGTTGGATCAGAGGTGCCAAGTATGGACAAGAGCTCGTCGTCAGAAATGAAGAAAAATCTCGGGAACGCATCGCGCTTCGTGTTCAGATATTGAGATAGCGACTTTTGACAGGATTCCAATTGCAAAGAGAGTTCTTTTAAATGGTGCAATCGCCCTTCAACTCTGCATGATTCTAGTACCTTCGATTCGAGATTTTCTTGCGTGCTTCGCATAATTTCTCTCCAGGCAAGATCAATTTGGTCGAATTGGTCTGCTTCACGGGGAAGTTGAGCCCGGATATCATCGGCTCCACAAAAAATTGATTGTAAATACAACCATTTGCGTTGAGTCCCAATCCACGCCTCTAACACGTCCGAAATATGAGCCAAATTATACTCCCAACTCTGAACGGTGTCTTGGAATGGTGCCGCGTGTTTAGATGCCGACATTGATTGAAGCGTCAGGCTTGAATCTTCCAGCGAAAGTGTGATATCATCAACGGAGCAAAGGATCAGAGTCTTCTCGCGGGTCTCTTTTGATTCTCGTGCGAGCGGCCGCAAATCAAATTTGGCGTCCTCCCACTCCGCACTAAGTTTGATCAAATCATCCTCGATTTTCATTTCTCGTTCGGCTCTGTTCGTGATATCTCTGACATGTTGTGCATGTTCATATAGTCGAAGCTTCAACACGTCCTCTAGGGATACGGTAGTCAATGCGATCGATGTCTTCGCCAATCTTGCCAACTCTTCCCAGTGCCTTGGACGCATTGCCGGTGACTTGAGAGTACAAAACAAATCAAGAGTCTCTTCAAATAATGCTATGCTCTTTTTAATGCTCATGATCAATTCGAATGTCTTGGAACTTTCAGTGATATTTGTTTCGCAATCCCTTTTGGACTCTTCGGCAATTGCACGCAGTTTTTCAATATCGATAGCATCCCATAACACGCGCGAATGAACTTTAACTTTCGAATCAAATCTTTCGATTACTGCGTAACAGCTCATATATTCTTCAATATTTTCTCGCAACTCTTGCAAACTTGAAACCGAACGTGGGGGAAATTGGAACGCTTTTTCAGAGTCACGCAAGGCTTCGCGCCGATTGCTTAAATCAACGATTTTCGTTTTAAACTCGTTTAATTTCAAAGCTCCAGCGTGTAGATCTAGTAAACTTTTATCAGATGCTGGTCCATTTTTTAGCATGTCGTTTCGCGTTTCTTCGCACGCACTCTCAAATTCATTCAAATCGTTACGCAATTGATCTTCATACTTCATCCGAACGTGCCTGGAGTCCACATCCACTCTTTCAATCTTCTCCTCGCAAGCTTTCCAATTCGCCAACGTGTCTAAGGCGGCATTCATATCCTCACAAATGGCGTCGATTTGTGTTGTAGATGATGGCGTCGATGGTGATAAGGACTCCTCTGGTCTCACACGAAGGCGGAGTTTGACCCTGTCTTTAATTTTCAGAATATTTATTTCGGTCTCCCAATCTATACGTATATCTTGAACCAATCTCACAAACACTTTCATTTCATCCAAACTTGACGGAACTGCGTCCATCACATCGTTCACATTTTGAAACTTTGAATTCATTTCCGATAGATAATTACGGTCCTGCGCGGCTGAAATGCGAGAAAGCTCTTTGATCCAGATGTCGCATTCTTGAGCGATCCCGTCGATGAGTGGCGTTGCATCCATATTTGCACAAGAAATGATCAAATTTCGTTTCGAATCCGCTAATGCTCTACTTTTATATTGATTGAACAAAGCGAACGATTCGTCGAGCGGTGCAAATTCAAGACCAGAAAGATCTGTGAACATCTGCAGAGATTCTTCACGGGCTTTCGTGTTCACCGCGTGCTGAAACTTATCCCAACTTTCGACATATTTCACAATTTTCCGCGAAAGTCTTTCAATGGCGCGGTGTGAAGCAACCAATGATTTGTTCAATACGATAGATGACTTAAGATCACGCGCGAATGTAATACCAAACGTATCGCCTTCTTTTTCGTGGACAGAAGTGTCTGCCGTCACGAGGATATTGTCATTCTCTAAACCGCCTGAGATGCAGCGGTAACCGTCGTAATCCTCATCGCTTACTTCATCATCATCAACGCACTGGGTTTGCAACACTTCGCGACAAGTTCCGTGCATCCATCTAGTAAACTTTGATCCTATCTTCTGCATCGAATCGACGAATGAGTTCAGTCGAGTGGTAATTTCTTCCAAAGACGGAGATATGACTACGTCTTGCGAGCATAATTTAATTGTACATCGAAAATATGCAGCATTCGCACCGTCACGACGAGAGATAAAATCCCTTCGAAACGAGCGTAAACTTGAGCATATGGCTCTGACGAGAGCGCGATACACGCTTCTCTCAGAAAATTCGTAAAATGCTTGCATTTCTGGAGCCTTTTTGGATCGCGTACCAATGACGCAAAACTCTATATCTGATAAAAGATTCGAAACTTCCTTATACTTTCCTACTGCTCTTTCCATGATTTCATCGCGCGTACGTTCTAATGTACCCATCACATCGTCTAATTCTGGCAACACCCCAATATCACCTTCTGCCTCGTCTGTGTAGGACGGAGAGAAAAAATTCAATTCCGATATCGTTTCCGTAAGCTCTTTGATCGATTTCGAGATACGCCTGACTTCAAGTACTGATTTTTCAAAGGAATCGATCGCACATCGCGCCGAATGAACGAATGTGTTGAAACCTAGCGCATTCCAGTTCAATTTCGAGCAACCCGGCTCAAAGGCTTCTTCCACTTCGATCAATTTTTCCTTGAATAACGCAAACTCTTGGAATGTCAAACCAGACGTAACCCGCGAATACTCCGAGCATACATCTTTCAAATTATTCAGATGGGATCGATAAACATCTTCTTGAAGAACAACAGCTTTCGCCGCTGACGGGATCTCGTGTCCTAATTGCGAAATACTCTTGGCTTCGCTTATTAAAACGGATAAATTTTCGTGGAAATTTGGACGAAACAAAGGCACTGACGAGTGCGGAAGCCTTCCATTCACCCCGAGAACCTCTGTAATAGGATCCTTTATCAGAATAAAGGATCGCAGACTAGCTGCAGATTCATCAACGACTGTAGAGCTCCAATCTCGAACCAGCTCTTTCTCATAATCTAAGACAGTCTTGGAAAAATGAAGATACTTGTTCTCGATATCGAGAGCGGCCGCGCTTTGAATATCCTCTCCAAGAGATGTAAACTTAAATATACGCATAGTTCTTCTAACTGATACAAAGAGAGCACGGGACCATGCAATTTTACCACTCACGCTAGGCTGATTGCGCAGCAATGGAACATTTCTTCTTTGTGTGTGAAAAAAATGTTGGGTTTGATCGATTTCTCTACCAAACTGGTCCAAAATATCACGCGTCGTATCTCTCATCTGTTTATTCAGAACATCTCTTACTGGAGAAGTTCGTAAAGAAGAATTTTCACGATGGCCATTGGCGTCTCTTGCAGTACCTAGCAATTCTGAGTTCATCGGAATTGATGGAATATTGAACATAGTTCGAAAGCTGTGAAGCAATTCAAAGGCTGCTTTGGCGGATGTGGAATTTTTAAACGATTGGTCAATGAATGATCTCACTACTCGTTCAATTCGGACGCGATCTCCATTAAAGACTTGAACAATATCGGCCCAGTCTTCAGCTTTTGATGGATCAAACGCGTTGAATGAGCAACGATTAACTCGGTTGTTCATATTCGAAACTCGTCTCACTGCGTCGTCAAAACCTACTTGATCAAGCGTCACCGCTCGGAACTTGGGACTTAGAAAGGTTTGAAAATCTAACGATGCCGAAAGCATTTCGCCCAAATCGTCGCACACACGCGCAATATGATCAGTTCGAGAAAATAGTCGTTCGCGGTCGAACTCCCATCTTGTGTCGCGATTGGAACGCTCTATACTTTCGCGCACTTTTAAATAATTTGTCTTCCAGCTCCGCAGTGCTAAAGATGCATCTCGTAGCTTCTCCGATAACGTAAGATTACTATTATCCTGAATATCGGCTATGATTGGATGTAGACTTGGTGAATGTTTGATATTTGCTGTCGTCGATGTTGTCAGCAATGAGAGATGATCAGCGTGATCTTCTGCTCTATCTTTCGTAATTCCATCGTCTTCACGAGACTCCGTTAAAACCATCTTTGGGTCAATTTCAGAGTTTATCCTCAATGATAACTCGTCTGCTATTCGACCCATGAGCTGTCCCATTCGATCATCATTAGAGTAATAACGCGAAATTATCCAAACTAATCTGAGTGCTTCAAGCGTCGGTTCTAAGCAATTAGCAATACGTTTGAACGAGCCGCGCGAGATGGTCATAAAATGCCCTTCCAACGTAGCGAGAAATTTCACATTCTCCTTCGATTGAGCACACAGAGCTTCAAGGTTGTCGCGCAAATATCGAAACTTAGTGAGCGTTTGATGTGCTTTTGAGAGCTGCTCAGGGTCTTCTATCATCGCAGAGTGTATTGAATCTTCTAAGCTTTGCTCGGTTTTTTTCATCTCTTGGCAAGTCAGCTGTTCGTAAAGTGTGTGTCTCTCCACGTTTCGTTCTTTCCACCTCTCTATTTCTCGAAGCGGGCCCGTCGTAGTCGTCTTCATCGTCGTCTGCGCTATTTCATTACTACTCTTACTCCTACTGCTACCACTGCTATGAATACCATTTCCACCGTCGTTAATCGTGATATCGAGGTCGCGTTTTATGAAGGAGGATATAACGTCCGACCACTCCGTGATACAGTCAATCAAGCGTCGCGCGTTCGTTTGCGCTGCTCGGTTCCCATACCCGGACGTTTTTTTGCCCTCCTCATCCTTCTTCTCTCTTTCCACCGGTGGTTGAAGATCTGGCGCTCCATCTGGCGCTTCGCGATGCAGTTTCTCTGTATCTCCCTCTTGTTCTTCTCCATCTCCGCGCTCCGCGGCCATCGCGCGCGCGTCTTCACGTTTCTTTTTTCCGGGGTCAATATCTCTCTCTACCAGAAGGGGAGTTTTGGGTCTCATTCCTTTTCGTCCACCTTCGAGTATTTTTGACCACGCTCTAAAAATAAACCATCGTCTCCTCAAAACACTTCTTTTTCTTTGTTTGACCGTTTTCTCTTCTTCATTATTTTAATCGCGGGCGTAGATTGATGATGGACGACGATAGACCAAGACACATCGGGGAGAGCATCGATGCATACATCCGTACGCACAAAATCGATGATTTGTTCACTCGGATGTTATCTGCGACGCTCACCGAGAGGCCAGACAACGCGCGCGAATATATCCGAAAACTCTGTTCCAACGACAATATCAAAGAAGAAAACGACACGACGAAGATGATGAAGGAGGAGAGCGACGACCGTAGAAAAGAAGAGCAGGAAAAGAAAGAAGACGACGACGATAGAGAAGAAAGCGAGGATGGTGCTGTCAAATCTAAAGTCACAGTCAAGCATTCCGATGAAAACGCGAGCTCATATTTGAACGAAACTTTGGGCGTATCGCACCTTTTTGCTCTTCTCTCCGATGCGCTCGTTGAGAATGCAATGTCACACCAAGATCCACTCGAAGCTCTTTCGAATACGATTCTTAAACTTCGCAGCAGCAACGTGGAGGTAGAAAATGCGACGCAAAAAACCGATAATATCCTAGACGAGGGAACGAATGACTGGGAGAATGTAAGCATCGCACAGCAGGCGCCGGCTCGCGTCGAAGACGAGGAAGGATGCCGGGATGAACCAAGTGAACACGAGGAGGATGAAACAGAAGAGGAAGAGGAGGAAGAAGGATCTCACGAAAACGCCGAAGAGAGCAGTGAGGACGATCATGAGATCGTGGATATCGTGAGCGAATTGCCATCGTCGACATCGACGACGTTGAATAACGGTCAATCATCTCAGCGTCCAGCATTTCGTCGCCGTCAATCCGTCTCTGCAGAATGTATTGACCGAAGTCAACTGCTCATGCAAATGAAAGAAAACGAGTCCATCGAGAGCATAAAATGTCTTGGAGACAAGAAAGATGCATCACACGATAAAAAAATGGACGATACTGTTCCAGGTAAGGAAGCGAAAAACGAAGGCGTAGCTGCCACAGAAATGGAACGAGAAGTTCTGTTGAAAATCATCTCCGCGTCTCCACTTATGTCTCGTCTATCCATCCAAATTCAAAAAGAGCTCGTCAGCAATTTGAGAAAAGAGCGTGCTTTCAATAAAGGCGATAGTATCATTGATCAAGGTGGTACAGCTAACTGTTTGTATATTTTGGAGCAAGGTGAGTGCGAAGTCTTCAAGACTGTTTCAGAAGAGGAAGGCGCTAAGAAAGTCAATGTAGTCGAACCAGGAACGTGTTTTGGCGAGCTCGGATTATTACACGATTGTCCACGTGCAGCTTCAGTAATTTGCTCATCCGATGATGGGGCTGTAGTTTGGAGTCTCGATAGATCCATTTTTAGAAAGCTCGTTATGTTTGCTGGCGCATCTGAACGGGTAGATTGAGTGAAATCCAACAAGGTGTTTCGTCTTGAACCACGCGTTAATTACTATTTTTTTAATTCTACAATACATACAACGTTCTAATGCAACGAGACTATCATTTTCGATCGCTTGCTATTGATTGCATGAGTGTCGCCGATCTTCTTTCAGCAATCTCAAGTCTACGTTTGTAGTCGTTTGCTTCAGTTTCTGATCTCCTAAGTTGTACCCGAAGTTGGGCCAACACTTTCCGATCCGAATCTGTCCCGCCACCAACGCCAGCAGATGCTCGCGATACTGCAGAACTGATCACTGACGTCGAATTTCCAACAGTCGATTGATTCCGTTTATTCTGATTACTTAAAAGCACCTTTGCTTCTGATAATTCTCGAGTCAAACGCGCTCTCTCTGCTCTCAACATTGTTAATTGTTTCGATTCAGACGCTTTTGGAGACGACACAGTAGCTTCGCCAGCGTTTCCTTGTCGCGCCTGTGCGATAAGGTTTTCTCTCTGCTCCCTGGCGAGATCCAAGTCTTCTTCTAACGCTTTGATTTTCGTCTCCGCCGCTCGAAGCTTAGCGGTTACCTTTGAAAGCTCGAACGATAAATTCTGAACTTCCTCATCGCCAGTCTCTAATATCACCAACGCCGAAGGCGTACCCGCATGTTCGCTCTGCTTTTTCTGTTGTTCTTTCAAGAGATCTTTTTGCAGTTGCGTGATTCTTCGTTGTGCTTTTTCATCTTGTCCAGCAAGAGCAGTTCTCATTATTTGCAAATTTCTATGCGCTTCGCTCAACTCTTCGTTCCGAGTCTTCAAGTCTCTCGATAGTTCCGCGTTGTTCTTTTGTACTGCACCGAGCGTTGTTGTAAGCGTTTTCTGTACATCTTCGTTGTGTTGATCGGCTTCGCGTTTCATGTGTTCGATTGTACCTTTCAGACTTTCGATAAATTCGTTCGCTTCGTTTTGTTTTTGAACAATTTCATACAATCTCTCCGTCGCACTCTCTACGGCGCGTGCGATTTTCTCGTCCGCCCTTTCTTGCATTTGTTGTGCGGTCGTTTCCTCATCGTTGTTGTCTTCTGAGATGCCGAGCTCTTCCGCTTCTTCCACGGCGTCTCGAAATTCGCCATTGTCGATGACCGAGAGCGGCTCGCAAACGTCAAACGTTCGCTGTTTCCACATCTCCGCTACTCTGTTCGATTCCTCCACGGCTATTTCGTATTCCTCCGTTCTCGCTTTCACTTCCTTTTCTAACTTTTTCGCTTTCACTTTCCATGAAGACAGCTCTTCGTGCATTTCCTTAACGTTCAATACAATCGGCTCGGGTTTCTTTTCCGTTAAGCTCTCGATTTCCTCTCGCAACTTTTCATTTTCGACTTCTACTTCTGCCGTGGCTGCCGCGAAGCTTTTGTTCAAAGCTCCCGTACTCGCGGACATGATGTACTCTCTCTCTAACTCTAATATATTTTTCTTCATCTGTTGCACCTCTTCCAATTGTAATCGCGCTCTCGCTTCGTCTATCAACTTGGCATCCGCGACGCGTTGTCTCTCTCTGGCGACGGCATTTTGCAGCTGATAATCATCGCCGCCCGTGCCTTCATCACCGCCACCGAACCAGGACGAGAACATGTCTTCTTCTTTGTATTCTTCTTCTTCTTCTTTTTGTTGAAGATATGATTTGATTTTTGTGTTTTCTGAGGAGTTTTTTGTTTTGCACCCTATAAGTCGAAAACACCTTTGAGTGAAAAAGATAAACACCTATGCAATGAAAAAGAAATAAAGGAATATCAATCCATTGTAGGAGCATTAACTTGGATTGCAACTTTTGCGTCAAAACTGTCTCGCACCTAAAATTCAATAAATAGGACTTCATATTGAATATGGTGTGCATACGACCGGCAACCGTGGAGGATCTGGCCGCCATGCAGCATTGCAATCTCATGTGTCTCCCGGAGAACTATCAGATGAAATACTACGTCTACCACGGTACGTCTTTTCTTATTTCTGTTGTCTCTTCTTTCTTTGACATCGCGTCGTCACCGTCTTCATCTCACTCATTTTGTGTCACATCGTCAACGTAAAATAACGAAGAAGTACTGACGAGAAAGTTTACACCACCTTTACTTTAATAAACAGCCGTTTCGTGGCCGACACTTTTACACGTCGCGGAGGATCGCGGGAAAATAGTCGGATACGTTCTCGCCAAGCTCGACGAGGAGTCTCCCAAAGTAGCTAAAGGACACATCACCTCGTTATCGGTTCTCAGGACGCATAGAAAATTAGGCATAGCCGCAAAGTTGATGATTGCCGCGAACGACGCGTTAATGACCACGTACAAAACAGAAAGTTGCTCGTTACACGTTCGCGTTTCGAACAAAGCTGCGCTCCATTTATACGTGGACACGTTAGGATACGAAAATACGGGTACGGAGAAGGCGTATTATGCGGATGGAGAAGACGCCCATAACATGCGCCTTACGTTCAAATACGGCTTGAAGGATCAAGGATTGACAGATGACGAGATGAAAGTGCTGGAGAGGTTGGGTTTGTTAGACGTGAAGTGAATTAAAAGCTGCGCTATTAGCCTTGTTGTAAAATAGATACGTGTTTTAGAAGAAGAATCACCTGCTCTCAGAAAATTCGTTCGTAACCAAACAATTTACACGTCAAAAGTCAGTAACAAACACGCACAGAAGAAAACACTGGGGTGCATTTAGATAGATGGATAGATAGAGACGCGCGTTCTCAATATTATCTAATAACGCTTCAAATACTAATGTCTGCCTTCGAAGAATTCGGGATTTGTCCAGAGCTCATCACTTCCTGTGAAGAGAACGAGTGGAACATTCCGACGGCGGTTCAAGCCGAAGCGATGCCGTTAATTTTGACCGGCGGCGACGTCTTGGTGGCTTCGGAAACCGGGAGCGGCAAGACTGGCGCGTTTGGATTACCGGTTTTACAAATCGTCCACGAAGTTCTCGTCGAGCGCATGAAGAACGAAGTAGTGCGTGGAAATCATGGTGGTGGGAACGCCGGTGCGGAAGCACTAACGAAGCAGACAAAAACGACGAAGAAGCAAAAGGTGGCAAAAACAAACGAAGAAGGAACGAAAAAGATACCGCGATTATCGAGCACAGATCGAAACGCACTTTTTGCTATAGACGAAGAAACCTCAAATGGACTTAAAGCCGAATGCAGGGCAAAGCATGCGTGGGCAGGCGCGAGATGTACAACGGGGTATTGCACTTCTGGGAACAACAACAACGACGACAACAAAAAGAAGCACGCCAAAGTAGGATACGAGTGTTCCGTCTTGGACGACGGTTTAGTCAGGCTTGGATTTAGCTTTGTCAATGCCTCTTTGGATGGATTAGGAACAGACGCGTCCTCGTGGGGTTACGGAGGAACTGGTAAGAAGTCCCACGGTAAGAAATTTGAAGATTACGGAACAAAGTTTGGAAAAGGCGACGTCGTCACGTGCATGTTGAACTTGGAAACCATGGAAATTTCATACGCGCTCAATGGAACAGAATTTCCGAAACAGAGCGCCGTTGCGTTCAAACTTAAGAGAAACTCCAAAGATGGACAGGACGTATACTTTCCTGCAATATGTGTGAAAGACGCTGAAGTGGAAATGAATTTTGGGAGCACGCCGTTGAAATTCCCTGACCTTTTGAAAAGAAACGGTTTCGTATCGTGCGCCGAATGCGAGGAGCAAAACATCAAATCATTCGTAGAAGCGTCGCAGAACAACAATAGCAATACTAGTAAAGGCGATGGATCAATGGCAAATAAAAAACCACTCGCGATAATTCTGGAACCGGTGAGAGATTTGGCGGAACAAACGCAAGATGTTTTGATCTCCTTCAAGAAATATTTGAAAAATCCTGAAATCGAGTGCGCTTTATTTACCGGCGGTGGCGTCGACGATAAAAAACAAAGAAAGTGGCTCGCCGAAGGCTGCGATATCATCACAGGCACGCCGAGTAAAATCGTCGATCTCGTCGAAAAAGGGGTCATCGACGTTTCGAACGTCAAATTCTTCATTCTTGATGAAGCTGATCGCTTGGTTAGCATGGGAAATCAGTCAGCAATTCTAAAACTCGCCGAGCAATTACAAAAATTCAACGGGAATGATGTTGGTATCGATCGATTGCAGACGCTCATGTTTTCTGCAACTTTGCATTCACCGGAGATAACGCGTCTCGCTGGTAAGCTTTGCGTAAATCCAACTTGGGTCGATTTAAAAGGGAGAGACGCCGTCATCCCGGATTCCGTGCACCACGCGTGCGTTCGCATAGATCCGACAAACCACGATGAAAATGAGAACATTAGAGGTTTGAAAGAGTTCATCTCAACCGATGGAGTACACGTGTTTGATAGCGATAGTAACGACACGAAATCAAAGTTATCCGAAGCTATCAAAATGCTCAAACCTCGCGTCTTGAAAGAGTTGATTGATACGCATTCCATCACAAAGTGCATGATTTTTTGTCGAACAAACTTCGATTGCGATAATCTTGCCAACTTTTTTCATAAGTGTGGATACGATAAATCGGCTAATTTGCAAACTTCGGCGTATTCCTGCGCAGTATTGGGTGGCGCAAAATCCATGGATGAACGCAGAGCAAATTTATCAGCTTTTAAAGCTGGAGAAATCAAATTTCTCATTTGTACTGATGTTGCGGCTCGAGGTTTAGACATCTCAGGTCTCCCGTTCGTGATCAATATGACTTTACCAGATCGGAGTGAAGATTACGTGCACAGAATTGGTCGTGTCGGTCGTGCCGACTCCATGGGATTGGCAATCTCGTTGGTCGCCGCGAATTGCGAAGAAAAGGTGTGGTTTTGCACGAAGAAAGGGTATAAGCCATGGCTTAATCCGACGAAAAACGACGTGAAACCCAACAAACAAGGCGGTCACACGACGTGGCTGGATGAATCGCACGCGCTCACGGAGATTGAGCGAAAACTTGGGAACTCGACGGTTGAGTCTCTCGGTGAGAATTACGCAATACCGGATCACTTTGGAACTATGGAGCAATACGGCAAGACTAAAAAAATCACCGTAACAATAGATGAGGAACAGATACGAAGATTAGAAATGTATGCGCCCAATGTGCGCGCTTTGGCCGATTTAGAAGCTGAAGTTTCGTTGAGCTATTGGACGCTGAAAAGAAAGTTCAATCAAATGACGTGAAAAGAAATAGGTTCCGCAATATAAATGAAAACATTGAAAACGCAATGTTACAACAAGCTGCTAAGTTCTTACGAAACTGACATCATTTCGCTGGCCTTCTCTTCCTAGGTGCTCTCAGAGGCGCAGGAGGCGCAATTTTCTTGTTGATTTCACTCAGAAATTTATCCCGCTCCTCCTTCGTGTAGGATTGCCCCCCTTTTTCCATGTGTTTCTTTTCTTTTTCTAGCAACATCGATCTCGCTAAGCAGTAATGCGGCATTGGGCTCTTTTCCCATGCTATTCTCCCTTCCTTTGTGGCTTCTTCGCCGTAAAAATCAGACCTCTCCGACATGCATCTCTTACAATCGTCTGGATTATCGGTGTGACATTCTTCTATGCACGGTTCCTTAAACGAAGCTAACTTGTGTCGAGCAAATCTCTGAAACATTAACCACTCCGCTTGGTCTCTCTCGCCGTACGGTTGAGGGCATCGGTTGTGGTAATGATACGGAACACCCTGCGCTTCTGAAATTTGCATGCCGTACAATTTTACTTCCGTACAAACGTTGACCGCCAAAATTAATCCAGTCCACCCACTTGTTGGCGTGTAATCGCCGGCGTTGAAACCTCCCGGTAAATTATCGAACGAATTCGACAATTGGTATGCCATTTCTCCGACGTAATTTACGAAACTCGAAGATAAAAGATAAAATTTCTCGTCTTTTCCTTTCTCTGCGCGGCGCTTGATGTAATCTTCGAGCGCTCCTGCTCCTCTCATGTTCCACAAGATAACTTCATCTTTCGATTCTCTAAAATCTAACCATTTTGAATTTACCAATCTAAACGATGTTTTTGTCCCGACGCGATTTTCTAAACCCTTCGTAGGTGCTCCGTTGAATCGTATGACGACGTCGTGGGAATCAATCTCCTTCCCGTTTTGCCCGTACGCCAACATCCCGGAGTTTCCCACAACGGCGCAACTTTTATACGGCTTTTTGGAGACGACATCTTTTAAAGGCACACCGGCTTGTTCCACAGATTTGCACGTACCGATAACTCGCATTGGCGGTACTTTACCCGGTAAGAACACTTTAATGTTCCCATCTTCGCACGTTTTGCGAAGTTGCTCTTTGTTCGTCGTGAAGTCGCCTTCAAACTGTAAAGGAATGTCAACTTTTCTCGAAGACGGAAGCTTTTCGCTCGATTTACTCTTGAACGAGAAGATGTTCGGACCTTCCTCGCACGTTCTGCCGCGCCACAATTTCAAGCACTGACACTTGTTGTTCACGACAATCCCTCTCTTGTTGCAGTTGGAAGGAGAAGAAGAAGAAGAAAGAGAAGAACTCCCCTCATCATTTCTATTATTGTGCGCAATAACATCATCTTCGTCGTCGTCTTCGATTTGACCCACGTGTCCGTAACTCTTGGCAATCGATGTTCGATGTTGATCGTGTAAAGAAGAGAAGTGATGATGTGCGAAGGTGGATATTCGGCTCTCTCCTCGCTTCGTTTGCGGGTGCGACTCGTGATTTTGATGGTAAACCAGTGGGGCGAGAAAAGAAACGAAAGCTAACAACATCACGTATCGTCTCGTTCTCTTGGCTTCCCTTCGACTCGAAAGAGACGACACAGACGACGACGGTGGTGGCTTCATCGCTTATGAGATATACTTTTTAATACATACTCTATTTAAATGCGGTTTGATTTTATTTTATTTATCTGTTTACAAGTTGAGCTTGCGCATGGCTGAAACCCATCTATTCGGCGAACCAGCTGCAGGCGAGGGGATTTTGACATCGTTATAATTCGTCATCTCAGTGAACGTTGGACGATTGAGTAAGCCGTGGAGAAACTCTTCTGGCGTTAAATCTAAATCAGACCCAAAAGTGGCGGCATCAGCGAGACTGTCGTGCCTGGCGATGACTTCATCGTTCCAGAACTTACTCATGTGTCGCAATCCGGCGTCGCATGCGATGGTCACAATCACCTTCCCTTCGCCGAGTTCGCGAGCGCACATGAGTGCTGAAACTAAGTTCACTGCACTAGAACTTCCTATAAAGAGCCCATCTCTAGCACACAACCACCTGGACATTGCCACGGCTTGCGCGTCAGTTACTCTGTACGCCCCATATAACTTCACCGAACTCCCCGCCTGAGGTTCTAAAACGAGCGCGTTGTTTTTCGTAATTCTATTTATACCGACGCCTTCAGTTATGGTATCGTACGGGTTACGTTTTCTCGTGCCTTCTCTTTCGACGTTGGAAAACATGACACCTCTGGTAACTTTATTAAACACTCCAGATCCTTGCGGGTCGGCGGCGAAGCACTTTATACTGGGTTGCATTTTTTGTAAGTACGTCGCGACGCCGGCTAGAGTACCGCCGGTGCCAGTGGCGCACACGAAAGCGTCCAATTTCTTTTCATTATCAATCATTTGTTCATATATTTCTTTCCCAGTACCATTATAATGCGCTCTAAAATTTGCCAGATTTTCGAATTGATCCGCGAAATACCCGGAGCCCTCTCCAAACTGCTCGTTACTTTCCTCCGCCCTCCGTTTCGCCACGTTAACAAAATGGTCCGCGTGCGTTATCGAAACCGGACGCACTCTTTCAACTGTCGCACCGTATGCTAAAACCTGAGCAGACTTCTCTGTGGCTGCATCGTCTGGCATAACTACGTGACAATTTAATCGTAATACCGATGCTACCATGGCCAACGAAACGCCCGTGGATCCAGCCGTACCTTCGGTGACTAATCCTCCTTTGTTCAATTTTTTACGTTCCATGGCTTCTTGCACTATTTGCAACGCTACTCGGTCTTTTACTGAGCCACCGGGGTTGTAAAACTCACACTTGGCGTAAATCTCGCATTTTGTCATCTCCGACAGAGATAGAACTTTCACTAACGGGGTGTTTCCGATAGAATCGAGCACAGACGAGTGTATTGATGTTTCGTCGCGTGTTGTTGTTGTATGCACTTTCTTCTTCTCCTTCAAATTCTGCTCTCGTGCTTGTTGTTGTTGTTGTTGTAACGACTTTGGGATGACGCTGTTTAAAAAACTCAAACTTTTTTCTCCGTGGTGCTTCCTTATCTGATGCATGTAATACAATGCCAACGCACAACACGATCCTGCAACTACTACTGTTGATGCTATCGATGACGTGGATGCTCCATCGGTGGTGCGATGGTCCGGCATCGATTTTTTGTTACACCAAAAATTAGGTGTTTTTGAGTGTTGTGTTTGATGTTTGACAGATTTGTTGTGATTTGTTGCTCTTTTTTCAATTCTCTCGCGTCTATCCCGTCTCCATCCCTAAAAGAGGAACGAGCACGTGAATATATTTATTACGTCGGGAAAACGTGTTGCGAGTGTCAGAGTTCGCGCGCGCCTTTTAATATCACCGCCTCTTCTTCTTCTTTATCATCATCATCTTCTGCTCCTGCGTCTGTAGACCACACCGACAACTACGCCGACATACCGTTTTATTACCTAACAACAAACCAGTTTCTCTCTTTTTAGTCGTGAATGTTGCTCAAAGGCACCTTCAGTACTACTACTATTACAACTGCTGCGCTGCGCAAACATAACGAACGCGCAAGAGTGCACTATTTTCTGAAGAAGGAAGAGGAGAGAAATAGACGTTGGCACTCGTCGTCGTCTTCAGTCTCGTCCTCGTTGCGCCGGGTTGAGGAAAGAGTCCGAGTGAAAAAGCTCCATCGTGAACCCCTAGGAGGAGCAGGGAGAACACCAAAAGCGAGTACCAACGACTTGGTATTTTCCGTGAGCGACGACGACGATAACAACAAACGCGAAGAGGGAAAAAGAAAAGTTATGTATGATTTCTGCGTGACGTATCCGTGGGCAATAATGGTGGCCGGGAGCGGCGTCGCCGGTTTCGTGCTGAAGCGCTCCATACCTTCACTCGCGAGCGGCTTGGTGCTCGGCGCGTTGCTTTTCTTGTTCGCAAATAAGAGTTTACAACAGTGGCAAGAAAATAGACAAACTCGGATATACACGTTCTTGTCACTTTGTGTGACTGCGTTATTGATGGGTATAATGGCACCAAAGTATATTTTGCGAAACGGAGCATTTTTCCCGAGCGGGATGTTAACCATAGGAGGAGGGATTGTCGGTGTATACTACATCATCCTTTTGCTCGTCGGGGGAAACGCAGCACTTGGAAAGAAGAACAAGAAGCAAGAGTAGCGCATACTTTACGTGATGTGAGAATAAATGAACGTTTTTTTACACTTCTCAGCGCGTGCGCGAAGCGGCAAATATAAATTGATTCATGTCTAAGGTCACCGAATTTGTTTTTGCCACGTCGAATTGCTCGAAGACTTTCTTCGCTGATGTTAAGAATAAAACCAACGCTATGAATTCAGGCACTCCAATTTTGTTTTCACGAGAAGGGTCGAACGACTTGCAAGCTTCTTCGATGGCACGACTGTCACACTCGCCAAAACCCATCGAACTTAATGCTCGGAACACCTCCGCTTTACCAAGTTTTCCATCCTTGTTCACGTCGAACTTAGCAAATTCAGATTGCGTCTTTTCTAAGAAGTTGTTCAAAGACACGTATTCGCTAAAATCGAGCGTCCCGGTGCCTCGCGTCGAATGCAATTTGATTAGGAGTGATATCGTTTGCAGACTAAAGAGTAAACCGTGAGAACCTAAAGCTCGCTGCAATTCAGTCGGAGATATGATTCCCGAGTTGTCCGCGTCGATCATTTTGAAGTTTTCGCGCAACAGGTATTCATCGCTGCCGCCCATGATTTCAATCGTATTTATTGAAGAACAACAGAACAAAGTGGCGAATTTCGAGAAGAGTTTGTAAAACAGGTACGAGTGCCTTTATTGCCATATTGCGATATTGCCACCAAGGCGCATAGGCACCAACATTAGTCTTCGTTCCTAGCACAGCCTACTTAGCTTACATAATAACACGTTCCTAACTAACTAAAATAATATACAATCTACTAAAGCAAAAAGCACGGATGGTGATGTTGTCTTTCATTGTCGTCACAATCTTCTCCTTCGGCACTGTTACCAAGGACTGTACGAAGCGCCGTGAAGCGCAGAGAAGAATGGACTAACGACGCCCCGGAAAACACGACACAAGCCTCACGAAAGCTTTGTGCTGATGGAGATGAGTTTTTTAGCATCCAAATAACAATCATGTTGACGGTCACAAAGTGAAATGCTTCGACGTTTTCGTTGGCGTAGCATGCTGCGTCCATGTTTGCGCTCTTTGCAATATCGATAAAGCGTTCGAGATTGTGGATGCACCCTTCAATAGTCACGCGAGCCGCAGAGAGCGCATTGACTACGGTATCCGCGTAATCATTGCTTTCCATCATAGCGCGCTTGAGTGTATGTGCGGCCATTTGTGCGAGAAGCATCGGTTCCCTCCTCGGATGTACTTCCTCGTCGAATAACTTTTGATGATTTCGAGTGGTGCTCTTAATTTTTTGCTCAGAAAACGCAGTTAATAGTATTGTACTGGTACTTTCGCAAACTTCTGGAAAAAGCAAGGCAAAAGAATCTGCCAACCATGGTTCCATTGTTGTGCGACCATCAAAAAGTGCGCGAAATGCAAGTTTGAGAACACATTCTGTCTGTGGTAAATCTTTAATCGTTGTTGTTCCATTGATAGCACTCATGACGCCCACGCACGCCGACCTGCGAACTTCGTCATCTTCATCCTCTAAAATCAGGAAACTAATTTTAACTAGTTTCGTATGCGCTTCATCATTAACAAATAAAGATTTTAAACCTTCTTTTTCCCCGTTTTTAAAGACATACTTTAATATCCCAGAATTGTGTAATGCATCTGCTGCGGCGAGACGAACGTCCGTAGACGCAGATTGCCAATCCATAGTTTCCCGATCCAGCAGAGTGACAAACTCGTATGCATTCTCAGCAATGTCACTCCCATTTTCGCTCACTGATAGCAAAACACCCCAAGTTCGCATTGCTTCTACTCTGCATTCTTCGTTACGCACACGCTGTGATAAAGCACAAAGCGTATTCAAATGCTCTGAATGGGTCGCGCCTGTTTGATCCAATCTCGCGAGGAGCTGCAAGGCAAGTTTCAAAGACGCGTACGAGCCCTCGCAGTCGCGCACAACCCCGTCGAAGCTAGAAGTCATGCGGTGTAAATAGTTCCAGATACACGAACTCAGAGTGCACGCATCCACATCTGAAATTTCGTCTGCGAGCACGCAAGCCAACAAAGTCTCCATAATTGCCTCCTTTCCTTCGTACGGGACTCCATCGTCAGTCAATACTCTAGAAACGGTAGAAAGATCATTTCCGTTTATGATGCTCCACTCCACGAGTCGTCTAGATATCAACGAAGTAAGATCACTTAGTCCTGGCTCACTCGAGTATCTTTGATCGAGTTGACCTCGGAGGGCATCCACGCTTGATGTGTTCACATCCACGATTTCTAAAAGCGCCGAGGACATCGATGCGAGACGAGACGATGAGAGAGAAGGAGAAGATGCGCACGATAGTAAGACATCGCTCAACTGTAACGTTACTATTGCACACTCAAGCCACGTGGAAGCGAGTAACGCTGGTACAATTGGGTCACCATTCTTATCCATCTTTTTTAAAAGATGGCTGGACTGTAAAAGTCCACGTAAGGCACAACGGGTTATTTCTTCTGTAAACTCATCGCACGCTTTACGGGCACTACTACGATCGCACGATTCGTCCATAATTATCCTGAGAACGCTCTTTACTCTCAATAAAGCACCGTGCGTGCGATTCGAATATCTCTCTGAGTAAGTTGCTTCATCCAGCGCCTGCGTCAAAATTCGCGAACGTTCAAATGGACGAGCAACAATTGCAATGGCCGTAGCACATCTATCACGTATCGACATATACTTTGACGTCGAACATGCTTCTAAGTGCGGTACAAATGAGGAAGGATCGAGTGCTGATGATACAGAAGGACCACCATCTCCAACACCGTTTCCTAATCCTTCATAATTAGTATTCACCTTCAATCGCGTCAAAATGGCTAAAATCGCATTTAAAGACGGACGAATCTCCACTTCACACGTTTCATCTCCCTCGTCTATTGCCGAAAGCTCCAGTTCGCGGTCGAAAAAAGCGTGCAAGCTTGGATACTTTGTGAAGAAATCATTCGCGTGCAGTGCTTTCGACTGAGACTTGATGCTTGTAATTTCATAATCTGCATTCGCTATCCCCGTCAACTTCTGAACGAGCGATGAGAAGCAAAGTGTCGCAGCGTTTCGAACCTATTAGTATTGAAGAGATAATGAAACGAAAAGTCAGCGTTAACAGATAAACATCAATCAATATATACAAAGTAGAAGCGATGGATGAAGCAAAACAAATTTAGCGCGAAGTGAGCGAACCGAAGAAAGTTGGAATCCACGGGCTGACCCACGACACGCGATTTACTGTTGCTGGGATAACAAGCCATAGTAGTTCTAGCGTTCGTAAACAGAACTAAGGTAACGATTGCCCAGCGCGTTTCATGTGCATTTGTTAACGCGATGGAAAACTGAAGTGTAAAAAAGATACGTTGCAGAAAAAAGTTCGAACGAGGTCAAAATAAAGTAAGGACGCACCTCCCATTGCGGCGTGGCGCCCATTCCATTAATACATAGCTCCGCTCCTTGAGCAGCATAAATACTCGTTGCAAGAGATAAATCTCGATCTTTAAATATGACGCGAAGAACGTTAAATGCGTGTATTTGAGTAGAAAATAACTCTTCGTCATCTTCCCGTTCTAACTGAAGTACCTTAAAAAGTTCCTCAATGGCGTATTTCAGCATTGGTCGCATTGACGAACTCTTTTCTGAAAGAAGAAGAGCTAAGAACGCGAAAGGAATACCTGCAGAGCGGCGAACGCGATCTTTCATGCTTAATTTTGCTTTGTTCACAATTTCTTCATTCAACAAAATCGTAAGCCAGCGCATAGGCAAAGCTGAAAGATTCCTCTCCGCAACATCGTAATCATCGAGGAGGCGCTCACATAGCGTGGTGAGACCAATGCGTGTTTTGTCTATTGCACCGGCGTGTTTGACCTCGAGCATCACCGATATGAGATGCTCACCCAAATGTTTTAGCGCGTCGCCGGAAAGAAGATCTGTGTGCTTTGTTTTCGAGGACAATGCACCGACAAGCAAACCGACTTCTTTCATTGTTAGCCACGATGCCGTAACAATCGTTTGAGCTTCTGGAGATAAGAAATCTTCTGTCTCTTCATTGTCAAAGTCAACTGCAGAATTTGCAGCGACGACAGCAGAGCCAGATACTTTTGAACTATCTTTACCACGAGCAACCTCAGATGCGGACACTCCTAACATATCGGGCGTCGAAATATTATCACGAGCTAATAAAGTCACACGAATAATCAAATCGATGAGTTTGTCAAACGTTCTTCTCAATTTTTCCTTGCTTTCACAATCACTTTGAATCGAATTAAAATCAATTTCTTCGAGCGCATATCTGCGTAACATTCGAGAGATGACAAAGGGAACATAATCTTCTTAGTATGCAGACCTAGAGGAAAAGATGTCGCGATGCGAGCCAGAAATAAAAGAAAATGAGACCAAGATGTAACCACAGAATGCAATTGTTGAACGACTCAGTCCTGGCCAGGGTATATTATGGTTCGATTCAGCCAGCTTTTCTCATCAAAATGAGTACAGGAGAGGGAGCTATGACTCTTCATTGCCGTTCAAGATTTCCTTGCAAATGTTACATCGTGTCTTCTCCGAGAGAATTTTGCGTTGTCGAAAAAAAACAATCGTACCTTGCGAGGAGTAAAGGTCCGTGAGCTAAGGACTTTTTACAGGCGGCCAACACATCAATGCTTGCCAGTTGAACTTGAGCTTCTATGAAGTCGTTCAAAATATCTGTGAAAAAAAGAACAAAGGATAAGGTCAATACGTATATAATATTGATAGAGGACGGATGCGTCCGTATGTCGCTCGTAGTAATAAAAAGAAAGAAATGATAGTTCTCAGGCTGACGTGCAAAGTTTCACAGCACACTAAATTGGTAGTGCACTCATACAGTACTAGCAATGTAGTCGACATCACTGAACAACTCATTTACAAAAAAAAATACGAGCTGAAAAGAAGAGCTTCTTTCCAAACACCTCCCTAAAACTCACCGAGTAAAGAAAAGACAGGAGGCGATTGCGCGTCAGTCAATTTCTCTGGAACTGATACTGAGACTTCTGGAACAAGCGTAAAACTCCACTTTAATTCAAATACGTATTTCTTAATCCATAACCGCACTTGCAAAGCTGCTGCGTCTGATTCTTTTATCATTGGAGATAGAATCATTGATTTTGCCCAAGTCAAGTGCTTACGCAATTCAGCACCAGTTTCAACACCAGGCAACGGGGAAGGAAGAGCACTGAGCATATCAAAAGCAGATTTTCTTAGTCTGTCCCAAGAATCCAGTGATGCATTCAATAACACACGGGTGGCAGCTTCACTTTGCAAGAGCTCCTCAGAAAGTATTCTCGCGTAACCGTTATCGATTCCTTCTCCTTGTGGTGAAGATGTCACGTTTCGTGCGCACGATAAAATTTCAATTGCGGTCGCCTTGCGCTCGTACGGGGCAGCAGGATACAAGTTAAGGACGCTTTTTTTCAAAAGCCATTTAATGAAGTCCTCAGATGCGATCCTATGCTCGTCGTCAATGTATTTCTTTCTGAGCAAACCGAAATGAATTCTATCGAATAATCGCGAGATTGCGGATCGCAACGAATTCATCTGTGCTGAACTTTCCCTGTTTGTATTGTACGTTGAAAGAAAGTATGAATGTGTTAATAAAAAATAAAGAGTGAGGCGACATCGAATGTTCACACGGTGGAGAAAAGCGCTCAGAATGAGTAGGAGGTTAAGAAGCCTCAGGGAAGACGCCGTCAAAAGACTTCGTCAATCAGCCGACTTAACGAAAAAAATCTTCGTCACCGCGCTGTACTGAAAATATAGAAAATCAGATTCAAAACGTACCCGCGCAGATGATGCGGTAATATTCGCTTCAAAAGTGCCAACTCCTGAGCGCCTGGGAGTGTTTGAGAACTTCCCTTCCCTTCCCAACACAATAGTTCCATTGCATCCGTGCGCGAAATTTCGCACGAACTCAACGCTGCGGTTTCAATCATCGAGTGAGATACGTCAAAAAACGATCCATCAGCTTCTTCGTCATCGTAACTGCGTGCATTATTTGTTTCTGGGTGCAGCGTTTCGCCCTTGGATAATGTTTCTTTTCGTTTCTTTTTGCGTTCTCTCTTGTTATTCAAGCTTTTAACAACTTTGCTGCGAATGCGACCAAAAAGTTTTGGGTCGCAAAGTTGTGCGTTTCGAGCTGCTCTCATGATGGTGACGATTGCGCCCGCTCTGAGATGAGAACTGAAACTTTTGCTTCCGTCGCCGAAACTCAAAACTTCTCGAGCGAGCTCCGCGGCAAAAGAAGAATCTCCACCGTACTCCTCTTGAAAAGCGATCGAGAGAGCGTGCGTTGCAACGCTTCTCCTTTTCTTACCATCAGGCTGAATAAAAAACGGAAACAAAGCGTCAGTCCACCATCTTTTCCAGCTGATGGAAAATGATCTTTCTTCGACGCGGTATGACTTTGAAAGCTCAATGAGAAGCCAGGATGCGGATGGGCCGAGCGAATCATCGTTTGACATGACATCCAAAACATCTGAAAGTATTGTCGTTCGCATTCCCATTATGGCGCGCGATCCGAGCCGTTTTGCGAGCGCGGAGAGTGGTTTGAACCGTGATTTCCTCGCGCCACCATTCGCATTAAAAGTAAGATTTAATATGCTCTGAAAGGTTTCCAGACCCCAACGCATGCCGCTTGGGTCAAACTTTTTCTTGTCAGTCCCGAAAGCACAATCGCACAGAGCATCAAACGCACACGCAATCTCTTTCGTAGTCGAAGCAGTTGTATTAATGTCGTCCCATCGTGAAAGGAGAGCCTGCGAAACGCGACGTAGCAAAGCAAAAAAAGAGTCGTCTCGAGAAATTTCAGCGTCAATAAGTCTCTGCAATAACGTCGTGATTGCATTTATTGCGTGAAATATCGCGTGTGGATCTTCACAGCGCTCTAAAATAGTTAGCACCAATGGAAAGAAAACATCCCTAGCGAGACGAGAAGTCGATGACGATAACACTTCTGGAGCAAGAGCGACGACAAATCCTCTAAGAAAGTGCGCGAGTGCTAGATTCGATTGCTTTTCCACGTGATTACAAAACTGTAACGACATGCTCACATTGCCAACATGTGCTGTGTCTCCGTATTTAGTACTAGAGAATCCAAACGCCGCCGCGATTTGCTGCTCACTCGTCGTAGTCTCCTCACCCGTATCGTCATCGCTTATTTTATCCAAGAGATGTGCCGCTAGCGCGGTTCCAATAGAAGTTCCGCCAAAAATATTGAATTCCAACGCATCAAAAAGTGTATTCAATACGATTCGTTCTTTTATAATCGCTCTGTTGTTAGCGTTCCTCTTTTCTTTTTCAGCACCTTCGCATTGACAAAAATCTCTCAATAGTCTTTGCGTCAACGTGGCGACGTCTGTACACGCGGCAACATTTGACACGTTTCTCCCATTCTTAATATCTTTCATGACTGTATCAAGAATCCATTTGCATAGTCGTATCATCAAATGTGCGTTATCATCGAGTGCAGCGTTGAATACTGGTACTACTCTATTTTTAGTAGTAGTGTCGTCATCTTTCTTTCGCTGGCGGCGTTCTGTTCTGGCGTACAAGGACAAAAGCATGGAAACCGCAGGCACGTACTCCAATGCTGCATCAGCGCTCACATCCTCAAGTTTCTCTAGAAATGCATCGAGATACGCTCGCGTCTCTTCGCAGAGTACGTTTGAAACAGAGACCGCTTGTGGTGACAATAATGATGATGAGCTTTTTTGATTATTGTTTTTGGTGTCGATATTGAAATACCGACTGAAACCGAGGAGGATGGATTTTTTGTGTCTCGAAGCAAAGTTTTGCGGGAGATGCCAATACACGCGAATCAAGGTGCGAGCGAATCTCTCGAACGTCAAATTATCATCATCCTCGTCGCTGCTTTTCAATAACCATTCCGCCACCTCTTTAGAGCAGTCTTTGTCGTTGTTCATAAGGAAAGTCGAGTCAATAAATTCGTGGTAGTTAGCCGTCTTCCTCAATTCGTCCGCCAAGATTGCGACTGAGTTTAAGGCTTCGCGACGTTGGAATGATGATGATGATGCTGATAATAGTGATACGTTTCCTTTGAGTTTGCGCGAGGCCCGCTCGGCGTGAAGACCGAGTGGCATTCTGTTTCGTTTTCTTAAAGGGCTACGCCTCCATCATCTTTTCTTTTCGATGCGATAATTTTTTTTTATGGCGGCTACACGAGTACATACTGTGATGCAGAGGCTCTTTTTTCAACTGATTCTATGCACGGTACTATTATTTATTCTAACGTATACGCGGATATAGACTTTGAGACGTCGGCAATAACTACAACGGAGTCGTCGACGAAATCACCCGTGGCTATCGCAGACACCTTCAAACCGTGCTCGATTGTTTCCAGAACGCCTCCTGTTTCGAGCACTTTGTTGGCACTCTCTTCGCGTTCGAGCGTCCAATCCCAGATGACTATTTTTCCATCCAAACCTCCAGAGATGATTTTCGATCCCTCGTGTCTAGGCAAAAATTGCGCGTAAGAACACGCGTGGGTGTGACCGAATCGAGAACCATCCTCTTTCATCGCCTCGCCTAAGTGTATGGCGGAGAAATTCTGTAAAGGCATGGCGCTGCCGCCGCTCTTCTTTTTGCCGTTGGACGTATTCTTCTTTGAGGAACCTGTTTTACCATCTAAATCTAATACCGAGACAATACCATCACCTCTTGCCACAACGCACAAACGTTTCATGCTACCAATGCTAATATTGCTGTTACTGCTACTACTATTAATACTATTACTACCAACGAACGTATCCTCCTCCCAACATTTCATGGAGTTTATGAACGGCGGATTGAACGCCGTAGACGTCGATTCAACGAACGCTTCGTTTCCTTTTCGTGCCGATTGCACCTCTTTTATTTTCCACACGTTTAGCTCTTTGTTCTTGCGATTAATCTCCCATTTTTTCACCGTACAGTCGTATCCAGCAGAGATGATCTCCTCAGGTTTGTGCGCTCGAAAGCTCACAGCCGTGGCGCACCCGCTCGAGGCGTCGCCGTGCGCGTTCTTAAACGTTTGCATGAGTGGGAATTCTTCTCCTCCATCTTCTCTCATCGCTAAACTCACTACGTTTACATCACCACTGTCGTCAGCTACGGCCATCCTGTGACACTTTGCATCAAGCGCTAACGCACTAACATCGTCTGAAAAAGTTCTCGAAAATATTTTTGACTTTGTTTGTTGTACGTCGTCGTCGTTCGAGGAGGAGGAGGAAGTAGTTTTACGTCTGTCGTGCATTTCGAGCACCGCGTTACGGGCAAAATAAACGTATCTTTCCGGATCTATTGCATCGAACAAACACGCTCCAATCTCCTCGCCTTTGAATCTCCACTTTTGTTGTTGTTGTTGTTGTTGTTGTTGTTTTTCTTTTCCTTCAATGTCTTTGTTTCGGGAGACAGTTGACAAACGCAAGTCGGTGATGAAAACGTGGCCGCACTCTGTTCCCGCGAGAACAAGCGAGGATTGACGAGCGCGATCGACGCAGAGTGTGCCTTTCCGTATGGTCCCTGGCAGGTCATTTACGAGCGTTCGTGAACGACTCGTGGTCGTTGTAGTCGCTCCGCCGCTCATTCTAAACAAAAATACGCGAGTAATTTTTAGTAAAGATGAGAGCGCGAATGAGTGAGGAAAACGCGCGAGGGGGACAGACAAATCACAACAACAAGGAGAGGGTATGAATCGAAACTTATATATTTTGTTAATCGTACATGTACAGATAGGCATTTTCGATATCATTATTCAACGCGAACAGACACTATTTCTCCTTCATTTTCTTCATTCTTTTGGAATGAGCTTTCTTTCAGGCGTTCCTGGACGCGGCGCCGCACGACTGAGCGTCGTCGCTCCACCTTGAGAAGATAGGTCGCCGCCTAACAAATCTCTATAATCCAACTGTTTATCGCCGTTGATATCCAAACGCATAAACTTTCTCCTAATTTCTTCTACATCCTCTGAATCTACTTTACCGCTCGCTAATAACATGGCGACGAGGAAATCGAATTCGCTCGCGTACCCTTTCTTTCCACCGATATCAATCAGCGTTTGCGCAGTGAGCTGAAAAGATTCCACGGCGGACTCATCCTCCAACGATTGGTACAACGTGTTCTTCGCAATCAACGATAACGAGTACGTCACCAAACCTATCGAGCACAAGCCATATGCACACGTAAAAAGTCTACCGGGGTCGGTGACGGGATAGATATCCCCGTAACCAACAGTTGTTGTGGTGACAACAGCCCAATAAATACAATCGAGATACGTGTGTCCTTCGATGGCGTGGAAAATCGCTGCTCCGGAAATCACCACCGCGAGAAGCATTCCTACGGCGTACCACACAGAATTTTTTCTCATGCTTTGGATATCCTCGGTCACTTTTTGCGTTGACTTTTCGTGGCTGCCTTTTTGCAACAAGTTTGGTTCGTACTCTTCCGTACCTTTCATTTTATGCGACGAGACGATGGCTTCTCGCAAGGTGACCAAGTCCTCTTCAATTTCGCGGCTACGCTTTTCTTCGAGTTTCCCTCGAACATCTTTCGCCTTGACAAGAAACCACATCGTCAAACGATCAAATACAGAAGCAACGATTACAATTCCCGTAAATATCAAAACCATGATGTATATTTTACCGCCGTCGGAGACTGGGTAATAATCGCCGTACCCGATGGCCATGATGGTTACAGCGACGAAGTAAAACGCTTTCACGAAGGAACCACTAAACGCCGGTTCGTTCGGATCCGTCATCAGAATAACCACCGATATGCCAATGTAGCAGGCAAAAATAGGCAAGGTCCAATCGATGACGAAGTTTGCTAACGCACTTCTCTCGCTCCGTTTATTCTTCGCGTTTAATCTCCACTTAGACAAATTGTCCACCAGCCTTCTCCTCCGAAAAGGAAACGTTTTGTTGGTGGAATCGTCGTGCGCGTCACCACCATACTTCGTGGACGGCGAGCCGTTGTTCGAACCACGACCAATCCCTGATGAACGCATGGCGTACGGATCGTACGCATCGTCCTCTTCGAACGAGTTGTCGTTCGAGTTACTCTTGCTCACGGTCCCGTACGTGGACGCGCCTTGGGTTATAGATTTCTTTTCAGCCATCCTCGCGTTCTTTTTGTCCTTCACGAATTTTGTGTTTACGAGACGATTTTACGAATACGACGATTCTTTATTTATGCTTAATTATATACACACTCGCTCGATCGACGACGACGTAAGAACGACGACGACGATTCTTTTATTCACTCTGTCTGCTTTTGTAGGAGTGAATGAAGTGCGTGTGTTGCTCCTTATTTTTGCGGAGATGATTAAAGAAATTGGCCGCGGTC